>ODAI012135478.1_pt1 | contig 113655 bp, 83 predicted proteins | sample 1539321 | NCBI WGS metagenome assembly ODAI01 (sample SAMN02144231, study PRJEB22623) | gut metagenome | biome: sheep rumen | host: Ovis aries | place: New Zealand
GAACAGCAGGAACATCACACCGATGTCTGCCCACAGATGAATGTTCTCGGTGTCGGCCACGCTGGCTGTCAGGGGCATGTGGGGCGATACCAGGAATCCGGCAACGATATACCCCAGCACCAGTGGTTGTTTCAGTCGTTTGAATATCAGCGTCACAACACCGGCAACCACTAGCATCCACGCCAAGTCTTGTATCCTCGTAGGTATTTCCATCTTCTCTAATTATTCACTCTTCACTCTTCACTATTCACTGTTCACTATTCACTAGGGCGAAGCCCGCCACTCTCGCCTAATCCTGACTCAAATCGTGCACCATCTTACGGTACATGTCATACATCCTTCTTCGCGAGATATATCCTTTCAGGTGGCGGTCAGCATCCAATACCGGCAACCAGTCAGCTTGTGTCCGTTCGAAAGTTTTCATCACCTCAGTCATAGGCGTTCCATCATTCAACACATCAGCCGGGTTAACCATCAGCTGACTGGCTTTAAAATGATGATACAGCTCAGTACGGAACACCACATGTCGTATTTTCTGTATGTTAATCTCACCAAGCAACGTGCCTGCGGCATCAGTCACCGGTAGCACACTACTACGGCTACGGCTGATTTTATGCACCATCTGTCCCAATTCCATATCTGGGTCAACACTTTGGAAATCATGATCAATCACGGAATCAAGACTCATCAATGTCAGCACCGCATGATCAGTATGGTGAGTTACCAACCGCCCTTGCTTAGCCAGCCGCATTCCGTAGATGCTATGAGGTTCAAAGATAATAATGGTCAGATAAGCCGAAACAGAAACTATCATCAAGGGCATAAAGAGATTGTAGCCACTCGTAATTTCAGCAATCAGGAAAATACCCGTCAACGGAGCATGCATCACACCCGACATAACCCCTGCCATACCCAATAGGGCGAAGTTCTTTTCCGGCACATAGACCCCTATCTCATGAATGTTCCACAGACGAGCAAACAGGAATCCCGTAAAACAGCCTATGAACAGTGAGGGGGCAAAAGTTCCGCCACAGCCACCGCCTCCGTTGGTTGCCGAAGTTGCAAACACCTTGGTCAACAAAACCAGTCCTATATATAATATAAGGTATTCGCTATGTCCATAAAACAGAGAGCCGGACAAAATCTGGTTCCAGTCTGCATCCGTCCGTCCATTCAGCAGCAGATTGATACTATGGTAGCCCTCCCCATAAAGCGAAGGGAAAAGGAAAATCAGCGTACTCAAGATAAGACCACCAATGATAAACTTTACATACGGTTTGTTCTTGAAACGGGCAAACATATCCTCACAGGCATTCATCGTGCGGATGAAGTAAAGACTTACCAGTCCGCAGCTAATGCCCAGCAAAATAGAGGCAGGGACGCGCTGTACCGTCCAGTCTGAATCCAGATGAAAGGAGAAAAGCACGGCATTACCACTAAAGATGTAAGTAAAGCACGTTGCTGTCACACAACTGACCAGAATAGGCAGGAGCGAAGCCATTGTCAGGTCTATCATCAACACTTCCAACGTGAACACCAGTCCTGCTATAGGTGCCTTAAAAATACCTGCAATCGCCCCTGCTGCACCACAGCCCACGAGTGTCATCAGCGTCTTATTGTCTAATTTGAACAGCTGCCCCAGATTAGACCCTATGGCAGAACCTGTCAGAACAATAGGTGCTTCGGCACCCACAGATCCACCGAAGCCAATGGTTATAGCAGATGCAATAACACTCGACCAAGTGTTATGTGCCTTCAGACGTGATCGATTGGAGGAAATAGCATAGAGTATTCGCGTTATTCCATGCGAGATATTATCTTTGACAACATAGCGCACGAACAGGGAAGTCAGGTAAATACCTATTACAGGATAGACGAGATATAACCAGTTGTAACTGACTGCCGAGAAATGTCCTGTCAAGAGGGCCACAATCTGATTAATCAGTCCATGAAGGACGAATGCCGCCACTGCGGAGAAAAAACCAACGAAAAACGCCAAGATGAGCAAGAACATCTTGTCGCTGACATGGGCGGTGCGCCACTCATGCAGCCGCTGCCAGACAGGCATTGTCGTTTCCATTGGTTGTTTGTCCATAAATCTGTCAATTACAGAGCAAATTTGTATCCTACAGTCAGTTGAATCAAATCACTACGTTTCTTGTCCACTGCATTGTCAATGACCCTCGTCGCTGCAAAATTGTATCGGGCATCTATGACGATATTGCTAAACTCATAAGACAGGCCTACGGGAATGGAAAAGCAGAATTTCTTGCAATTGTCCTTGATATCCGTATCCACATCATGAACACGCTCTTTGGCATTCAGCAGGAAGCCGAACTGAACACCCGTCTTGAGCGCCAGTCCTTTGAGAACATAGAAATTAGCTGTCAGCGGAATGTTCAGATAGTTCAGTCGGGTTATCTCCGATCTATCCTCATAGTTAAACTTCCATCCCTGCATGGCATAATTGACACCAGCAGCAACACCCAACCATTTGGCAGCATAATACTCTCCTTCGGCACCAATCACAATACCTGCCACAAGCTTCCTTTTCTCTTTTGGCTCAGCAGCCCAAGTGCCGGAGAGGTATCCGCTGCCAAGACCAATCTTAGGTTGCAAAGTGAAGGTTCCGATCTCGCGCATAGTATTCTGTGCTTCACAAACGAGGGACATTATCGCCATAACGGCCACTAACAATATCTTTTTCATATTTCTCATCTTTTATTCTTTATTTTCTGATTATTTCCACTTCACCATTCTGACGCAGGCGAATAATGCTGCTGGGCTGATGGGGCTTATGCTCTTGACGCCGGCTCCAGCAAACATAGTCAACAGCATCAATTAATTCTTGAGCGATATCACAATAGTTCTGGGCAGCAGGCTCACCACTGATATTAGCAGAAGTTGACACCAATGCCTTTTGGAACCGATAGCACAACTCCTTAGAAAAAGGCTCATTCGTGATGCGCAAAGCTATAGAGCCGTCGTCAGCTATCAGATTAGGAGCCAGATTAACAGCACCGTCAAGAATAATGGTGGTTGGCTTCGTGTCGCCGTCCTGCAAGCTGTCTATCAGCTGCCAGGCGACATCAGGGACCTGACGCACATAACGCTGCAGCCGAGCATCGGAATCCACCAGACAGATGAGTGCCTTCGAATCGTCACGCTGTTTGATTTCATAGACCCGTTTTACAGCCTCGGCATTGGTAGCATCACATCCGATGCCCCATACGGTGTCCGTCGGATAAAGTATTACCCCACCCTTCCGTAGCACCTCTACTGCATTCTTAACATCTTGCTCTCTTGTCATTGTATATTATCTACTAAAACTCTGAAGTAAAGTGGAACTTGATATGCTTGAAATCTTCTTGCGCCATACTGAGCACATAGCCTGAATCGGCCAGAAAGACATCACGGCCTTCCTTGTCCTTCGCCATATACTGGTACTTGCGCTTCTTGAAGTTGTCAAGTTCTGCTTGGTCGTCACTCTCTATCCAACAAGCTTTGTAAAGATGAACGGGTTCCCAACGGCACTTGGCATTGTACTCGTTCTCCAAACGATATTGGATAACCTCAAACTGCAGCTGACCTACAGTTCCAATAATCTTACGGCCATTAAACTGATTAACGAACAACTGGGCTACACCCTCGTCCATCAACTGGTCGATACCCTTCTGAAGTTGCTTCGACTTCATAGGGTCGTCGTTCTCGATATATTTAAACAACTCTGGCGAGAAGGAAGGCAATCCACGGAAATGCAACTGCTCACCTTCGGTTAAGGTATCACCGATTTTGAAGATACCATTGTCGGGCAGACCTACAATATCGCCTGGCCACGCCTCGTCTATCGTACTCTTGCGCTGTGCCATAAACTGCGTAGGCGATGAGAAACGCAGCGTCTTACCCTGACGAACATGCAGATAGGGCTGGTTACGCTGGAACTTACCGCTGCACACCTTGCAGAAAGCAATGCAGGAGCGGTGGTTGGGGTCAATATTGGCTGTTATCTTAAATATAAATCCCGTAAACTTGGGTTCCTCAGGCTGCACGTCGCGCTCTTCAGCCTTCGTGGGCTTGGGACTGGGAGCTATCTCTACGAAACAGTTCAGCAGTTCCTGAACACCGAAATTGTTCAATGCTGATCCAAAGAATACGGGAGCAACCTCGGCGGCACGATAGGTTCCCACTTCAAACTCGGGATACACTCCATCTACCAGTTCCAAGTCCTCACGCAGCTTGGCGGCATCCTGCTCGCCCACACGTTTATCGAGTTCCTCGCTGTCAATATCCACCTCTACCTTCTCCGTCACGCGCTGCTTATCAGGAGTGAAAAGGTCCAGCTTATTTTCATAAATGTTATATACGCCCTTGAACTTAGCACCCTGATTGATAGGCCACGACAGGGGACGCACCTTGATTTCCAACTCCTGTTCCAATTCATCCAACAGGTCGAAGGGGTCACGGCCTTCACGGTCCATCTTGTTGATAAAGATGATGACGGGTGTATTCCTCATGCGGCAGACACTCATCAGTTTGCGCGTCTGTGTCTCAACACCTTTGGCACCATCTACCACGATAATCGCAGAATCCACTGCCGTTAACGTCCGGTAGGTGTCTTCTGCAAAGTCCTGGTGACCAGGAGTATCCAGGATATTCACCTTATATTCTATGTCTGACCCGTCTGGGGTGTAGTCGAACTCCATCACGGAAGTCGATACAGAGATTCCACGCTGTTTCTCAATATCCATCCAGTCACTGGTGGCCGTTTTCTTAATCTTATTATTCTTCACGGCACCTGCCACCTGAATCTGTCCGCCAAAGAGCAAGAACTTCTCGGTCAGGGTAGTCTTACCAGCATCTGGGTGCGATATAATCGCAAATGTTCTTCTTCTTTCTATTTCTTGATTCATTTTTCACTTTTCACTATTCATTATTCACTTAGAAGTTTGCGCACGCAAACTTCGAGACTCTCTTCCCAATAAGGGATTTCCACCTGATAGGCGCTCTTAATCTTCGTCTTGTCGAGCACGGAATAGTGGGGACGGTGTGCTGGAGTGGGATATTCCGCAGTATGCAACGGACGGACACGACATGTGGTAATGCCCACCAGTCGGTGTATCGCTTTGGTAAAGTCGTACCACGAAATGACGCCCTCATTGGAGAAATGATAGACACCCGGCTGAACACCCTTCTCAATAGCAGTCATGATGATACGAGCCAAGTCGCGCGCATAAGTAGGTGTTCCTATCTGGTCGAAAACAACGCCCAGCTCTGGTTTCTCTTTGCCCAGACGAATCATGGTCTTCACGAAATTATTACCAAAAGTGCTATATAGCCAAGCAGTACGGATAATCATACTCTTCTTACAGAATTTCGTCACGCCAATTTCACCAGCCAGCTTGGTAGAGCCATAAACGCTGTTAGGACAAGGGGTATCCGTCTCTACGTAAGGGGTATGCTTCGTACCGTCAAACACATAATCAGTACTGATCTGAATCATCCAGCCTCCTCGCTTATCGACAGCTGCTGCCAGATATGACGGGGCAACCGTGTTCAGCGTCGTACACAACTCTTTGTTGTCTTCGGCTTTATCGACTGCAGTATAGGCGGCACAGTTCACGACACCATCAATCTGATGTTCCGCAACGAACTGATTGATAGCGAGTTGGTCGGTGATGTCCAACTCCTGGACATCGGTGTTAAACCAGTTATGCTGTGGATACTCTCTTTCCAGCAACTGCATCTCGTTTCCCAGTTGGCCTTTACAGCCTGTAATCAGAATATTCATCTAATATTTGACAATTTGACTATTTTACTATTTTATTCGAACTGCAGGGGTTCCTGCTTATCTTTCAAGTAATAATCGTTCAGCATACCAATAAAGGTAGAAATCTCCTTGACGGCATGCTGCGTGTTTGCAGTCAGCTCTTTCTTCTGCAAGCGAAGCATCATCACACCATACAGGGAATTAAAGCAGGTCTCTACCTCGTTTTCTTCTTTGTTCGACCCGCGGTTCCGCAATTCCACGATATATGGCAGCACCTTATAGTATTCTGCATTGTAAAAAGGGAATTTGGACGACGACAGCAATTGGGCGTGTAACTCCTGCAGCTGCTGCATAACAACCTTATTGATTTGCAGGTGTCCCTGCTCCCTGCAGCCTTCCGAATTCATCATCCGAATCAGGTTACCAAACCAGTCGGTCTCCTCCTCCTTCTGCTCATCAGTATAGTCGAAACGCTCAACATATTCCTTCCGAATACGGCTCAACGAACAGCCGAAGGCACGAATAGTGTCCTCCACCTGCCACATATAGAGTAAATATTCTGCGATATTTGTCTTGCGTAATTCCTGTGCTATAAACATATAAACTTACTCCTATTCAAAAGAAACGAAACAGATTAGTCACTGTACCGAACAGCGATATCACCGAGAAAATAATCACCACCGCGCCAATAATCTGATTGATGATGCGGATGCCGTCATCCTGAAATATGGTACGTATCTTATCAACGAGCCAAGTGAGCCCATACCACCACAGCAATGCCCCACCGACAATGCTGGCAAACCCGACTAGCATCTCAAAGGGGCGATCAGGAATGACAAAGGCAAACTGGGCGAAAAGACCCATAAACAGGAAGACTATCAGCGGATTGGAGAAAGTTACCAAGAAAGCCGTCCACATATTATACCATAGAGAGCCCCGCTGCTGTCCGGATAAATGCATATTCCTGGTCGGGTCAGTATGCCACGTATAGATACCAAAAGCCAACAACAGCACACTACCTATAATCTGCAAATAGAACTTATTCTGCTCATTATTAATAAAATCCATCACAAAAGCCATTCCGAACCCAGTGATGCCGGCATATACAATATCACTGATGGCAGCTCCGACACCTGTAACCATACCAAACCAACGTCCTTTGTTCAGCGTACGCTGTACACAAAGAATTCCGACAGGACCCATTGGTGCAGAAGCTATCATACCAATCAGCATGCCCTTGAAAACCAAATCTACTATGTTAATATGTATCGGAAACGGCATATCGGGTGCAAAGGTACGAATAAGTGAGCGAAAAAGCAAATTTATTTGCATTTTTCCGAATCCCTCCCCTTGTTGTTTCAGATAATTTTTGTACCTTTGCGCTCACAAAACGTAAATATTCACAGCTAAACGTTATAATATATGACCAACGAAGAACAAGGAATCAAGCCGTATGTCATCGGTTTAGACCTAGGAGGAACCAATTCCGTATTCGGTATTGTGGATGCTAGAGGAGAGATCAAGGCCACCACAGCCATCAAGACAGGCGGCTTTAATAGCGCAGAAGACTATGTAAAAGCAGCCGTAGAAGCATTACAACCCATCATTGAACAGGTGGGAGGTATTGAAAAAATCAAGGCAATGGGCATTGGAGCACCCAACGGAAATTATTACAAAGGAACGATAGAAAAGGCACCCAATCTGCCTTGGGCTCACGACACCATCGTCCCATTGGCCAAGCTCTTCAGCGAGCAGTTGGAGGGAATTCCCGTTGCACTCACCAATGATGCCAACGCCGCTGCCATCGGGGAAATGGTCTATGGTGTGGCTCGTGGCATGAAGAATTTTATTGTCATCACACTGGGCACTGGCGTAGGATCTGGTATTGTCGTCAACGGACAATTACTCTATGGACACGACGGTTTTGCTGGCGAACTGGGACACGTCACAATGGTTCGTGGTGCTGAAGGACGCAGTTGCGGATGCGGCAGAACTGGTTGTTTGGAGGCATATTGCTCTGCAACAGGTGTTGCCAGAACAGCCCGTGAATTGTTGACCAAGACAGACCGCCCATCCATCCTGCGCGAAATGAAGCTGGAAGACATCACATCACTTGATGTAAGCATTGCAGCAGGAAAGGGTGACGAATTAGCCAAGGAGATCTACGAGTTCACCGGTAAGATGTTGGGAGAGGCTTGTGCAGACTTTGCAGCATTCTCATCACCGGAAGCCTTCATCTTCTTCGGAGGTATGGTTAAAGCCGGTCACCTGATTATGGACCCCATCATGAAGGCATACGACGAGCATGTGCTTCCCATCTTCCGTGGAAAAGCCCAGTTCCTGGTTAGCGGACTCGACGGAGCTTCGGCAGCAGTACTTGGCGCATCAGCCATCGGTTGGGAAATCCAATAAGACAATAAAACAAACGAAAAAGGAGGGGTTCTTCGCATCATGGAGAATCCCTCCTTTCTGCATAGAAAAGAGGTTGGTGCAGGACGCTACCAACCTCAACCTATGAATGAAAGATAAGTGAGTCAGCAATGGCCGACAAAACTTATCGGGGGCAAATTTAGAGATTTCTTAGGAAAAAAACAAATTTTTCACCGACTTTTTTCATTTTCCCACACATTTCCGCAAAATAGTTTCTAGTAATGTGTAGGACGAGGAGACTTATATCAAGATGGATAGAAAGATATGACTTATGACCAATAAGTATATGACTTATGCTCTGTTTGTATATAGGTTACAAGGAAAAAGTATATAAGTAAATGATTAAAATAAAATATTTAAAATTTGCTGCCACACTGCCACCAATCTTCTACAATACCAGTATTTAGGCACATTTTTGATGGGAGCAAGGTGGTAGCAAATTCCGATTTTTGACGAAAAGCAACAAAATAAATGAGTAAAATATATAGATAATTGGTAAAAATCATGGAATTTTGAAGAATTTTTTGTATCTTTGTAGTCTAAAAATTGAGAAAATATAGATATGAAACTGACATTTGTACTTAGAAACAAGAAAAACGCACTGAAAATCTCGACAAAAACCATCGAGAGTTTTATGGAGCGTATTAAAAGAGACACAAAGGACGGAGCCGTTGCCCGACGTCGCAAACATCTGAGCTACGCGGATTTCATGAGCGGCTATGACAGCCAATACCCCACACATCTGGTCTATCCTTCTGCCGTATTCGAGAAGGATGACAACGGGAATCTTCGCATGAAGACTTTCAACAGCGTGGTGGCGCTGACGCTAGACGGGCTGGACGACCAGGAAGTTGATGCCGTGAAGCGCGCGGCTCAGATACTGCATTACACCCTTGCCGCCTTTGTCGGCCCCTCGGAACATGAGGTCATCATCCTCGTGAAGATAGCCAAAGCAGACAGTGCCTATTCGCCAATAAGCGGGGGTTATTCTGAAATAACCCGTCCTTATTCCGAAATAACCCAGCCTTATTCAACAATACTCCCGGAGTATTCTGAAATAGTCCGAAAGAAAACAAAATTACTCCGAAAGAAATCAAAAATAGTATCGGAGAATTCTGAGCTGACGGAGGAGGAAGCTGACGTCCTCTGTCAGGAAGGTCATCGGCTGGCTGCCACTCTCTATCAATCCATCATGCCGAAGCCCATCAAAACGGAGCCCGTATCCGTCAAGAGCAGTTTCCACATGCCGTTAGACGCGACACCCTATTACAACCCGAAGGCTGTGGCTCTGCCCGTTAGTATGAAACCCGCTGTTACTCAGCCGTTGGGAGTTGTTATGAACGCCAGTGACAACCTTGGCGACGAGTCTTCTGACAAGGAGGCACAGGAAGTGAGCCGCAAGACCAAGCGGTTGATGGACTTCCTGAATACGCACTATAAGTTCCGTTACAATACCATCATGGGATATACGGAATACAAGGACAGCAGTCGCCAGTATATGGATTGGACACCTGTGGATGACCGTACACTGAAGGGCATGACGATGAATGTGCGCCTCAATGGTATTGATGCCCGCGACAACGACGTGCGCCGCTATGTGCAGTCGAACATGATCAGCCTTCACGACCCCATTAACGACTACCTTTGGGAGGTGTACGACAAGTGGGACGGCAAGGATCATATCCGCAAACTCGCCCGTACGGTGCCCACGAAGAATCCGCATTGGGAAGACTGGTTCTATACATGGTTCCTCGGTATGGTGCGCCAGTGGCAAGTGTCGAATCTGGCCAAATACGGCAATCAGATTGTGCCGCTACTCATATCGTCCCAAGGCTGGAACAAGACCACTTTCTGCGAACAGCTGCTACCGCCGGAACTGAGCTTCGGCTACACGGGAAACTTGCAGATAGATGACAAGAAACAGGTGCTCCAGCAGATGGCACAGATGCTGCTGATCAATCTCGACGAGTTCAACCAGATATCGCCACATACGCAACAGGGATTCCTGAAGAATATCATCACGCTCTCGTCTGTGAAGATCAAGCGACCCTATGGCCGTCATGTAGAGGATTTCCCACGCCGTGCCTCTTTCATCGCTACCACCAATCAGGCTGAAGTGCTGGCGGACCCGTCTGGCAGTCGCCGGTTCCTGAGTGTGGAGCTCACCGGCCCCATTGATGTCAGCACACCACCGAATTACGAACAGCTCTATGCACAGGCCATGCAGGCCCTTCACCGACATGAGCCCTACTATTTCGGTCCAACCGAAACCCAACAAATCATCGAATGGAACAAACGGTTCAGCATGAAGACCGCTGCCGAGCAGTTCTTCTCAGACTATTTTGAACCTGCCGCTGACGAAACAGAAGGCGAATGGACCAGTTCGTCCGCTATTTTTGAGCATTTGAAGCAAAAAGTGGGTATCAGTTTGCTAAAACCAGCCAATGTTTCGTACTTCGGGCGCCTGCTTTCCAACATTCCTGCCCTCCAAAAACGTGAAACAAAGTATGGTTCTGTGTACCTTGTGAAGCGGAAAAAGCCCAAATAAGCCATTTTGCTGCCACCCTGCTGCCACCAATTTTCCCTTTAAACAGGGCGTTTGACGCCATTTGGCGGCAGAGTGGCAGCAAAAATTAAAACTAAATTGTTTATGACTAAGAACACAGAGCCCCATGTGTTTAGGATAAAAATTTAGAGCGGCGGCAAGTCTTTCGGCATGGTGTGTTGAGTGAAAGAGAGGTAAATGAGACGTACTATGTTGAAAAAAAATCGAATAAACGTTTGGAATATTAAAAAAAAAATCGTATCTTTGCCCCGACTCTTGTTAGTCCGTATGGGCTTGGGGTCAGACTTTACTGGTTAAAAAGGACGTTTACGAACGCCATCTTCTATCGTCAGATCTCGCAAATCTAAAGTACAAGAAGAGACGCAACCGTGACGTCCGCGTTGGGTGTATTATACCCTATCCACAACGGATTAGTGTGCTATAATATGTCACGGCGTGGGCTAACTCGAGTTGCTTATCCTTGTACAAGGCAATGCGAGAGCCCGACGATGGGACAAGCGAGAAGTAGAGAACTCCCACGTCTTTTGCGCTATAATAAGGTACGCATAAAACATTACTACTAACCTGCCGAATTTTGGGAGCCTGGAGGCGCGACAAAAGGAAATGTTCTTAATATCAAATATTGTAGGCAGTATATTTTGGGGAATCATCGTGTCACTGATTATCACGATAGTGGTATTCATCATCTGTCTACTCATCAATAACAAGACCCTACAGTCGCCTATCACTCTATTAGTGTTGGGAGGAATTTTTGTCTATAACGCGTTTTTCGCCACTCTGATAGCTGGAGCCTACTATGCACGTAACTATGTAGATAATGTATGTGCATTCATGGAAGAGTTAACAGAGACAGGAAAGTCAATGATTGCCACTACTGCTGACTTTAATGAGCTAAGAGACCAGATTGCTGATGAATTCCCCGCAGCAAGACCCTTGTTAAAAATGATTGACGCAAACGAGGTGGTAGCTCAATTTAAGGCAGGTAAACTTGTGGCAGAGTACATTTCTGAGAAAATCAACGATAAAATAGATGACTACGTTCATGACTGTTTAATGTGGATGGGGTTCGGCACACTGATTGGTACCATTCTGGCAGCCGCCGTTGTCAGAAAAGGAGGACATCAGAGCTATGCTGCTGACATATCAAATTACGGTTTCGACAATGACACCACATCAGCAGGCTACTATTGATTTTTAATATTAACAAAATAAAAACTAAAACTTATGGAGAATCATCTGATTATAGGACTGGGAGGAACCGGTGGACGTGTTCTCGCTGCTTTCCGCAAACTGATGTTTGAGAAATTCAATGGTGACGTAAAGCCTAATAACATGTGGATTGACTACCTCTACATGGACTCCAGTGAACAAGACCTAAAAATGAAAGACCCTGCACAATGGAGTATTATGGGTAAGAGTATTGCGCTGGATGCCGATTCTGTTATTAAAATTCCTGCCGCCAATCTTCGTGACTATGTGGACAACAGAAGTCGTTTTAAATATCTTTCTCCCTGGTTGGGTGACAGCAGCGACTGGAAGAACATCATCAACGACCCCAAAATTAGTGAAGGAGCAGCTGGCCAAAAGCGCCGCTTAGGTAGGTTGCTATTTGCAAACGGATCACCTGAATTTAACCGCATGGTTGGAGTGAAAGCCCGTAAATTGAGTTTCAACCCTGATGGCAGCAAAATCACCTATCATGTGGTGGCAGGTTTAGCAGGCGGAACAGGTTCAGGAAGTGTTGTTGATGTTGTAGCTCAACTTAGACACCAATTCCCAGACCAACAGAAAAATAAGATTCTGCTTTATCTGTTATTACCTGAAGAGCACCCTAACCCCGAATGGGCTTCGACTAACAACTACCAACCTAACGGGTATGTGGCCTTAACAGAATTGAATGCTATGGACATGGGGGCTTTCAAGCCTTGGAATGTCAGTGAGCGAGACTACGATGTTGAACGACTCAAATTGGAATTACCTTTCTATTCAGCCTATTTAGTTACCGATAATAATCGAAGCAACGTTCGTTTCGACGTAGGTAAGGTAATGCCTGCAACCATTGCAGAACTTATCTACCAAAAGACTGTAGGCGTTGCTTTGAGCGACCTTAAGATTGGAGAGGGTGGAACAGAGAGTGCCTCGCATTTCTTCAATAATGTGGAAAAAGGTGAGAATCCCAACTATGCCGACTACGACACACCCCATTGCTTCAAGTTCAATGGATTCGGTATCAAGCGCCTAGCCATTCCCGAACAAGAAATCAAAGAATATTTCGGCTATACCTTTGCCAATCAGGCTGTGCTGAAAATGATGTACAATAATCTGTCTAGAGAATCAGGCTATGTAGGTGAGCCATCCGTAAACGATGACTACGCTTTTGTCACGAAACCTGACCAAAAGAAGAAATGGTGCATCACCCGTGAACATCTCTGCTTGTCAAGCCCCATACTGCTTGACCACCAAAAAGAAGGATGGCGTTCTATCACTGACGAATTTGGAGTTATTGACAACTTCCGTATGAAAGCTTTGGCAGACGATTCGCTCAAGCACGACAACAAAATGATTGCCATTCGCAACATGGCCAAGCGTTTCTTCGACAAGGATTTTCGTCCTATTGCTGAAGTTGGTCAGAATGGCGTACAAACTTTCTATGAGAAGAAGGCTAAATTCGGACGTGAAGCTATCGTATCGAAAATCACAGAAAAGATTAATGAAGACTTACTACAATTATGGTCAAGTGGCGAAAAGTCGCTGATTCAACTGAGTGGCATTGTCAAGACTTTGGTAGACTACTTTGAGGAAGAAAAAGCCGCACTGATTAAACTGGGCAGTTCTTCAGACGACGAAATCAAACGTCGCGACGTCTTAATGGAAGAGCTGAACAAGAAATGGAGCGCCATGGGTACACTGACTAAAGGTCTTGCAAACATCGGCCTAAACAACAGCAAAGACGACATTGCATCAAAATACACCGCTGCTGTCAAGGAGAAATATATCTTCATGACATGGAAGACGAGTTATGAGTTCGCCAAGTTGTTGTTAGACGATTTAATTCGCACCATGCAGGTAACGAAAGGCGACATTGACTCTACTATCTCACAATTCCAGGCCGCTCAAGAAGTTTTGCTAGGAGCGATTAACAGCCGTTGCATCAGCGAAAGTGAGGAAAGTCAGAGCTTAAAGGGAGTTGTTATCAAGAACTATGACCCTGTCAAGGTTTACAACATCATGAAGGGCGCCATTACCAACGAAGCAGACAACAAGGAACGCATACGGCTTATGAGTGCCACTTTACTTGGTTTGCTAAATCCGGAGAAGCGTAACTTCCGTGAAGTATCAGATAAGCTAAAAGCTGGTACTATTATAGCCAAAGTGGAAGAGGAAGGACAATCGGAGGCCAACAACTTCTTCATCAATGAAGTAGGCAAAGACTATATTCCCGGCTACGAAAAACTGATAGGAATTAATATCATACAAAAGCTGCAAGACGAATTTAGCGGTAACGATGAAGGACTGAAAGAGAAACTAGAACGGTTGGTACGTCATGCTGCCATAACCAATGTGCATCGCGATGTAGAGGTAAACAACGGTCCGAAAATTCGTTCTAGCATGTTCGTTATCCTTCCAGACTACGACATTGACCCAGCATTCCTCCAGAAGATAGAAGATTTGATTAAGAGTCTGACCGATGAGGGGCAGATTAAGGTATCACGCGGTGGTAACAGCAACGAAATTGTGGTCATCAACCTTGAAACCAATCTAACCCCACGTTACCTTCAGGCCGTATATAAGCTAAAGGAGAGCTACGACCGTCTAATGGCTTCCCAACAAGGTAAAGTTGCACGTTTTGAAACCCAGTTGGAGGATTACAAAGGTTTCATTCCCATGAATGTCGAAGAGTGTATCAAGCTTAACATGCTACCTTCACTCTACAATCCCACTGATAAGGAAATAACAGAGATAAGAAAAATCAGGAAGGAGCTTAACGGAGAGACCGAGCGAGGAACTACACCCACTGGTGGTGATGGCACAACTCCACCACCTCCCCCTGGTATGTCACAGTATATGGTCTACGACAACGGGCAGCAGACAGGCCCATTCAGCATTCCACAGTTGCAGCAAATGGTAGCAGCCGGAACACTGACGAAACAGACCTATGTCTGGAAAAACGGAATGGCCAACTGGGAATTTGCCGGTTCGGTAGCTGAACTTGGCTCATTGTTTGTGACCAACACGCCTCCCCCTCCCCCACCCCCTATGATGTAATCATTTAACATTCAGAATTAGAAAAATACAAAAGATATGGAAAGAAAAGGTAAATGTAATAATGTCGGTGTATGTACACTGGCCGGGAAAGTACAGGTAATAACTGATGACGATGCAGAATTCAAGTGTACTGAGTGTGGTGAAGATCTTGAAGAGGTCAAAGAAGAACAAGTCCATGTAGATCCTCCTAAAAGCAGGAAATGGATATTCATCCTGCTAGCCATTATCCTGTTAGCAGCTATAGGTTTTGGCATCTATTCACTCTTAGGTGGTTCTAAGGGTCCAACAAAGATCAATCTTGCTCAAAAGGAATTGACCATGAAGGTGGGTGAGACCCAAGTCATCACACCTACCGTAGAACCCGAGGGTGAGAAAGCCACCTTCATTTTTAAGTCACAGGGCGAGATTGTGAAGGTTACAAGTGGAGGCGAGATAACAGCGCTGAAGAAAGGTGAGACTACCATTATCGTAAAGTGTGAGGAGAATCCCGAACTTCACGCTATCTGCAAGATAAATGTAGAAGAAGCCGAGACTGCAGAATCTCAACCAGAGCCTCAGGAGCCTACGGCCACTGAACCAGTAGAAGACAAGAAAGAAGAACTTAAGAAGGTACAGCCCAAGCCGGTTGACCCACCTGTCGTAAAGAAGTCTGAAATTGAAAGATACGGAACGTATGCTGGAGCACGAAAGAACGGACTTCCCGACGGAACGGGTAAGGTAACATTCACCAAGCCTTACCAGTTGAACAGTGAGTACACAGCTCAGCCTGGAGAGTATATCCAGGGTATCTTTGACAATGGCAAGCCGACTTTCGTCACTTACTATCAGAAGGATGGAACAGTGACAAAGATTAAATTGCGCTGATGACGAAGAGGGGTATCATATTATTGGTGGTAGCCACATGCTGGATAAGCATGCGGGCTACCTCCTTTGACACCCAACGATTGGAACGCCTGGCAGGCTATTTGAAGCTACAGCAACTGGATACGCTACAAACAGGTGTGACAAACAGCTACAGCTATCGTCAGCACCAACTGACCATTCGCAAAAATGCATATGGAGAGATAGAGCATATCGGGCTGCTTCTATTCCCACAGGCTTTGCGGCAGTTGCAACCATTGCCCATCTACGATTTCCTAGAGCGATACCTGTTGGCACGAATTGTAACGCCTTCAAATTCAGAAGACGGCATCAAGATGCAATGGGACAAAGTGCATTTCAATGCAGGGACGGCTGCTACAGCTCTGAAATTAGACACCACAGCAGCGTTCAGCAACGAATACATCGACTTGCATGCCTATCGTGTATCATGGAGCGTTGGGGACAAGAAAATGCTCGAAATTTCATTCGACATGAACTATCAGCTCATGATGGGCTGCGATGCTGTCGAACTGGAGCACCGCTTTATCCGCCACCTCAATCGCTATCAGCCTCATACTATTAGTGTATCAAAACAGTTGCCCAAGGAGGGTCTAGAGTACACACTGGCAGACAGTTACTATATGAGTCCGATGGTGCGCAATGATATTTACTACACTCGGAAATCGAAGAGGAAGGAATGGACGCTGGTAGACGATGTCACACGAGCTACAAAGACCATTGCAAATTGGATGGTGGCATCCAATAGTAAGAACGAGATACCCTTGGAAATTACTATCGATAAATATGGCTACGAGGTTGACAGTCTGCACACCAGTTACAAGACTTGGCAACAGTTATGTATGAAAGAGGGATGCCAACCGTATTATGGTCTGAAGAGCAAGGATTCTGGAGTATATGCAGGTACGGTATTTATGGTAAACCGCATAGGTGGATACGTTCATTTGCTGAGCATCAATATTCCAGAGTCGGCATTGAAAGACAAGAAATCGTCACTCTCTCACGCACGCATGTACGCTTACATACCTCTTTACAATGTAAGTGCACAATTGCTACACAATGTAGAATATGAACCTATCAAATAAGTAAAACATGAAGATAACACAAATATTTCTTCTTTTTGCTCTGTGTTCTATGGTAACATTGGCACAAACCGTAGATGAGCAAAAAAAGAAGATTGCATTAATCAAGAAAAACAGCAATTATATATATGCAGAAATAACGACTACGGATCAGCAGCAAGCTATTGACTTGGCAACAGATATGCTACATCAGAACGTAAACAAATGGGCAGCGCAACAAAAAAAGTTTGCTGGGTCCAATAAAATAGTGACGATGAATACCAATTACACTATAGAGCAGATGACAATGCCGAGAGCAAACATGTATCGTGCTTTCATGTATGTGAAGAAATCGGATATCATTCCTGCAGAAAATGTGGAGGTAAGAGATACACCCACAAATATGTCTGCAGCAAGTACATCAAAGCCAAAAGCTGCTAAAGTTGCCCCCATCAGTAATAACAATCACAATGAGGTTGTAAGCCAATTGTTATCAGTGGAAAACACGGGTCAATTGTCAACCAATTTAAAAGAACTGAAAAAGAATGGCAAGATAATAGAATACGATAACCTTCGTGGATTGAAAGGCAAGAACTTGTCAGAATACATCATGGTTGTTTTCAACAAAGACGGTATTGTGGAAGCTTTACTCAGCGAGGGTGAGAATCGTACAAATCTTCAGACAGGAGCACTTGACCAATTAACCAACTATAAAGGTCGAGGTGCCATAGGAATAAAAGTGAAATAAAAATATTAAGAGATGAAAAAGATTTTTCTATGCAGTTTGGTTATGATGCTGACATCATTCAGTGTCCATGCTATCAACGTGACTCTAACGACGGACGAAGGGTATAACAACCCAGCTATAGTCGAAAGACTTCAGAACAATTTGGCATTACTGTTAAACGAAATAAATGCAGCGTATAATGAGAATCGCAATCTGAATTTAGGCAATATTCCAATGGATGATAGTGCCAAGGACGAGTTGGCTACATTATGGGACATGACTCATTTTTATGTGGATGAGGAGGAGGTTGTTGATCGTTTGTGGCCTTTAAGCAATAGTTTCCTGGTTAGGCAAATCCCCTTAATATTGGACCCTGATGGTGATGTCGTAAAAGAAAGCAAATTTCAAGAAGCTAGTATTACACTTAACAAGAACGCCATTATATCTGAGTTCCGTTTTGCATTAGATGCGCAACTATCGGAAAGTATGGAGAAGTGTGGTGATGTCATATCTGCAGAACGTAAGGCTATCATTTTACAATACGTAGAACGTTTCCGAACAGCTTATTGCCGAAAAGACATAAACTTTATGAACCAAGTCTTTAGTGACGATGCTCTTATAATTACAGGTAAGGTTGTACAGACAAAACCAAACGACTTAGGACAGGGAAATGCAAAGGTTGTTTACAATCGTCAAAACAAGCAACAATACCTTGCTAACTTGCGTCGAGCTTTTGCTCGGAATAAGTACATTGAAGTAAAGTTTAGCGAGATAGGTGATGGTGGAGACTGTGGTGCAGTCACTCAATCGCGAAATAATCCTAATTTCTATGGTGTTCGTCTTCGTCAAGAGTGGCATTCAAGCAATTATAGTGACGACGGTTATGTCTTTCTACTATGGGACTTCCGAGATGAAAATCAACCTGTGATTCATGTCAGAACATGGCAACCAACATTGGTTATTGTGGGAAATGGGAAATCCACGAAATTGGCCGAGGAAGATATTTTTAATATGAGTTCAGTAGAAGATATGATTAAGTAATATTAAGAACTATTTGATGATGAAAGTAAGAGCAATACTAATTGTACTGTTAACTACTTTGTCTTTTACAGCAAAAGCCCAAAGTAATGATGTACTTAGCGTGGAATGGAAAAATCGTACACCAAATACATCTTTAGGTGGTAAAGCAGGAGTTATTTTTATTGGTGAAAGTAACGATTATGTTATTACATCATCTGATAAAAGTGACGGTGAGTGTCAGACGCCATATAAAATAGGTGACCGCTATGAGTATCGCATGACGATTAATTTGAATGGCAAGAAAAATGTTTCTCGCACATTCACTGTAACAAAACGAGGAACTCCATATCAGGGAAAATCTGAACAAAAGGATGTTGTAGCTGATTTTAATTCCACTTATATTATTGCAGAAGTTAATACTAAAATCGGAAGCAATGAAAGTGTAAGTGATGGAACATATTTGATGGAAAAAGGTAACACACCTGTGCTTGCCTGTATTGAAATAACAGTGCCTCAGGACCTTAATCTGAATGTTAATGTTAACAAAGCCCTGAATGCGGAGATTAGCAAGACAGCAAAGGCTGGTAACATTGTTTATAGCCTTGTGTTTGATACGAGACGGTTTTCTCAGTTGCAGGCGGTCGTTAACGATTTAAACAAACAGTTGTCAGAGTTAGAGGCTAAGGCTAATTCTGAAAAGGATGAGAATGTCAAAAAGCAATTATGGGCACAGCAAGATCGCATACAAGATACATTGTTAGTACAGGCTGAGGCAGATTTAGCTAATGCAGCAGTAATTACGATAGAAGGCAAAGGTGTGAATACACTAACTATAGATCCCAGTAAAGTTAGAAATTTAAGACCCAAAGCCCAACTTCTTTATGGTGTAGTGGTTGTAGAAAAAGAAGTCATCAAAGAGCGTGCACTGACCTTTGAGGAGGCCTTGGCTGTTGCTAAAGACAAATACAAAGATTATCCGAAACATATAGAGAGTAGTTATTATGATGCAGCTAGAGAAGCATATGATAAAGTCCTTGCACATAAAGATTGCCCATTAGATGTCCGAGAAGTAATTCGTGCTGAGCGTGACACAATGGCCAGTCTGCGTCGTAACACGTATCTCATAGAAGCAGCAGATGCAAAGGCCAAGCAGTTTGAAAAAGAGAAAGGATTTAACTGCGATGAAGTGTATAAATATCTGAGTGGTGAGTTGCGCTTTGCAAACCGTATACTTAGTTCGCATCCTGAAATTACCGGCATCAATGACATCAAAGAACATGTACTTGCTCGCCTGCAAACTCATCCGAAAGGTCAAAACATCATCGAGACTACCGTAACGAAGCAGCGTGAAACAATCAGTGGAACGATAAGTTTCAAAAATGAATATATGGCCATACCATTCCAAAACATGCGTGTTTTTGCCACCTCATCACCAAAGATTAAAGGTGGACAAAGTCGCAAAATCGCAAATGTCAAGGCTGATGGAACCTATAGTGCCGTAAAGCCAGACGGGATAGATCCACTTTATATCTACGTTACGGGTGAAAAAGACGATGCGCACTATGTCCCCCAAGGAACAACATCAATGAACATTATTGTAAAATAACATTAACTAAAACGTAAAGAACATGAAAAAATTATTATTACTTGCGTTAGCTCTGCTAACCATTGGCAGCCAGATGGAAGTGTCGGCTGCTAAGAAAGAGAAAAAAGGTTTAAAGTGGGAATGGGACGGTACAAAGTCAGGCAACGAAACCATTGATAAGTACCTACTACAGATTGACACGCTCTACAATAAAGTTCAGGAATACCAGAATAGCATTGATTCCTATGTCATGAAGGACACCACACTCCAATTAAACGGTAAGTGGTATCAGATAGCATGGATGGAAGATTCTCAAGGACAAATACTGACTCGAGCAACAGTTAACTGGCAATGTGTTCAGGCTTATACATTAGGTGCTAATATTATCTTGGATATGACTAATGCTGGACTTGGTTCTGCTTCAGCTGCTTTGGCTTTGCCAGAATTAGGTCTGAAAGCCTTAAAATTTGGAAAGTACGTGAAAGGTGGACCAGCAGTCATTTCTGAAGGAACAAAGGCAATAAAGGCCGTTCGTGGAAAATGGATTGCGAACTCACGTCAGTGGAAAGCTATGAAGGATGGAGCTATTGAAGATCCTTCAACCATTGGCTATGAAGGTTTCTCTACAAGCTTCATTGAAAAACTGAATAAATGCTTCTATATAAAAGAAGTTAAAGAAGATGATCCCACCTATCAGGAAATCGTCAAGAGCAACGAAGGCAAGTCTGCTGAAGAGATTGCCAAAGATGCTCAAGGTTGGACAAACCAGATGGAACAGGCAACAGTTCTACCAGAAGACAAGAGTAAAGCACTTGACGAGACACCTGATTTGGAAGAAGAATTGGGCTAATCGTTTTATATCACCGCAAGCCTCGACGGGGACTTGCGGTGATTATATTAAAATGATTTCTATGAAAGAATTAAGTGAATTTGTCAAGGACTGGGAATACGATGTAGAAATGAAATCTGCAAAACATGTGTCAGGTTTAAAAATCGACTTAGATTGTATTAATGAAGACGGTAGCCCTCGATTAGCAATAAGTGGAATGTCCACATTTTTAAAAAACACATATGCAGAACTTAAAGACGTCAATGCAACCAATCAACGACTCCATGAATTGGAAAAGGAATTTATTGAAATATACAAACAGTTACTAAAATAAACCATAAAATGGGAATAGCAAACTGGTTTACCAATGATTTGAACACAAAGGAACGTGTATTGACACGTGACTTGATTTCTATGGCCATTGCCGATGGAGAATTTTCGGAAAGTGAACGCCTGGAAATTCTGAGAATATGCAGAGAAGAAGGAATTTCCGAAGTGGAACTAATGGACTCTATACGAGGAAAGGATATCAATATTCCACAAACAAAGGAAGAGAAATTCAACTACATCGCTCATCTAATCAACGTGATGAAGGTTGACAAGCACTGCTCACCAATAGAGATTCACACATTGAAGGTGCTTGCCAACCGAATAGGCTATAATATTGAAGAGTTGTTGCCATGAGCCTCATTACACATTTCATGACGGCAATCACGGAACCAGAATTTATGCTGGCCCGGGACTTAATGGCATTGGCCATAGCAGATGGTGAGGTAACGAATGACGAAATGGAGGCTATCAGCCATATCTGCCATCTGGAAGGTCTTGATGAAAAGATATTGATAGAACGCCTACAAAATAATGAGAAAAAACACAATATAAGAATTCCTCAGAACAGAAAAGAAAAAGAGGATTACTTAAAGAATCTTATTAAATTAATCGGAGCTGATGAATATTGCTCTCCTCAGGAGGTATATTTATTTCAAATCGTGGCCAGCAAGATGGGACTGAACCAAATGGACGTTGTAGGACTATTCATGCTGACAACAACACACACCTATTTTAATGGGGATACAGGATCGAAGGTACTAACCAGTTTTTTAAAGAACTATATTGACCCCGTAGGAAGAACAATAAATCAAAACCGTGAGGGGCTGCGACGAATATATGAAACCGTAGCGATGAATACGGAAAATTGGAACAGTAATGATGCGTATTGCCCACTACTAAGAGATAACCTGTCAAAAACTACAAAGGCCCTTGTTGAGAATCAAATACTAATAAATGGGTTTAAACGGATTGGTGTTGATTTCCTACAACTACTGAAAGAGGAAGAAAGAAAGATTTTCAAACTATATAGCAATCGATTATATAAATAAGGTGGAAATGTTAAAAACGGAACATTTCCACCTTTTTGTTTGGAAGATATTCGAAAAACACCTATCTTTGCCCCCACGAATTACATAATTCTATCATAAAAGCAACAAGTAATGAAGAACAAAAACATCATTTATCAAAACAGCGCGCGAGCGGTTTCGTTGCAGATATAACCTATCTGTGATGTCTGGAGGGTATGTTCCTGCAGTGATGATGATGTGCGTTCTTTGAGGCTTGCCTCGAGGACCTAGGTGGTCTTTGACTTATTGAGACAAAGGGCTTTTATGATAGAGAATACAACACGTAAGTTTTCTCTATGATGCTTAACAGGCAGGTGCTTCGGCATTGTGCCTGATGACTCTTGCGCCCCGATTGGTTGGGGTGTATTCTTTTTGTTGATAGATGTGTGACTATGAATGATGTGGATTATGCAAAACACAAATAGGTTGATTGATGATTTTAAGAACCAGACCAAGACGACGATCTGGAAACACTTGGATGCCATGGCGGCTAACTATGTCGTCTATTCTACGCACCTTAACGGCTTGGACCCTTTTCTGAATGAATATGATGTTTACCTGTATTGCAATGAGACGAATGTGGTGGTGGTTTGTCTTGACTGTTGCGGGAACGGGTACGACCAGATTTACGAGGAATCGGAATCGCTCGGTTTGTTTACATACAACGAAGGGGATGAGCCTCGCGTCAGCGTGGTAAGGAGACTGGCTGAGGCGGTAAAGCTTATCAAGGAAACACGGCTTGGGTACGACTCGGCCATCAAGGTCTATGGCGTGCTGCTGACAGAGGCGGAAATCCTGAACAGCTACAAGCTACAGAGGTTGTGGGATGACGCAGACGTCATGGTGATTGACGGTTTCAGACGACTGAAATACAGGAAGATTAAGGTGAATGAGGATGACTGCCTGGACTGCAAAGCGTACATCAGTAAGATCTTGGATGCCAATCATGGGATTTTGGATGCCAAACATGGTATTATGGATGCCAATTATGGTATTATGGAGGGACAAACACCAATGACAAGTGACATGTTATCGGAGAACGACGAACTGAACCTTGACGACTTTCCGAAGGGTAGCGTTCGCATTGAGGACGAGGACGACGATGAATTTAGCAAACTGCTGGACCAATTCCTAAGAGAAGGTATGGAGGTGGTCGATGAAAAACCCGATGCGGAAGATGATGAAGATGAGGAGGACCCTGAAGAAGACGTTGAAGAGGACCCTGAAGAAGACGTTGAAGAAGACCCTGAAGAGGAGTTTTTTCCAAATGGAGAGATTGAACAGAACTTGAATGTGAATGTCAAAGTGGACATTCTGCGCCCTATTGCCAATCCGCGTGAGGAACTGGACAAGCTGGTGGGGTGTGCCGACATCAAGCGACGCATGGACGAGCTGGTGGCACTGACCAGCTACAACAAGATGATGCGCGACTTGTTTCCTGGCAGCAAGCAACATGAGGTGTCGCTGCACAGCGTCTTCCTGGGACGCCCGGGAACAGGAAAGACGACGGTTTGCAAGATATTCGGTTCGCTGCTGAGAAAGGTGGGTGCCCTGTCGAAAGGACATGTGGTGGTGTGCGACCGCGGTACTTTCATCGGCACACTGTGGGGCGACGAGGAGCGGTCGATGAAGCAGGTGCTGGAGATGGCGCAAGGCGGCGTACTGATGATAGACGAAGCGTATCTGCTGGCCAGTAAGAACGAGAACGACCCGGGAAGGCTGGTCATCCAACTGCTGATGAACGTGCTGGCCGACGAGACACAGCGCGACATTGCCGTGGTGCTGTGTGGATACAAGGAGCCGATGATGAAGTTGCTGGACAGCAACCCAGGCTTATACTCGCGCTTTCCTAACAAGTTTGAGTTTGCCGACTTTACGGTGGACGAGCTGTTGGAAATCACCCAGTGCCGCGTGAAGGACTACGACTATCAGTTTACCGCCAAGGCTTGGGAGAAATACCGCCAGGTGCTGCTGCAGGCTTATCAGGTACGCAATCCAGAGACGTGGGGTAACGCCCGCTTTGTAGCCAACCAGTTGGAGCGTATCTACATACAGCATGCCACGCGCTGTGTGAAGCACCAGCCTAAGGACAAGCGCGAACTGCTGAAGATAACACCCGAGGACATCCTGCCCATCGAGGTGCCCCGCCAGAAAGCGAAGATAGGGTTTTAAAGTCTGCAAGCGATGAGAAAGAAAGTTCCTTACAGGGTGTGCCAGTGCATGCCCAACGGTACTGTGACCCAGATGGAAGCCCGACTGCTGAAAGAGTTGGTGAACAGGGAGATTCATCCCATCCGCTGCGCATCCTCCTGTGGGCGAAAAGCCCAAAAGGGGCTGATGCTCGGCGACCTCTGTGCCGAAACGCGCCATCTGATGTGGGCACTGAAGATATGGAAATTCACCTTGGCAGAGATTCACTCGAAGGACTATGACGACTGGATAGAGGTGCGGTTCAATACGGAGCGCGTACAACTGAAGGATGTGATTTCCGACGGTGTCTGCGAGCTGATAGGCAAACGGATTGACAAGGTGGAGCGCGACCTGCATCTTTCGGACGCCCAAGGCCGCGACAGTTGGGAGTATTGGGCTGGCGACGGGTGGTACGACGCTTTGTTCTATGAGAAATATGACTTCGACTGGGAGCAAGTGCGAGACTATTATATAAAGGTGCGCGACCAAGCCCGAGAAAGCCAGCACGTGGAGCTCTGTTTCCGTGAAGCGCAGGGCGAACTGCCGCCCCAGGCACAGGATTTCTTCAGCTACTGGAACGACTATAATCCGGTAGCACAGGAGGATCTCAATTTCAAAGTTGATGACTGGGACTAGCAATCTTTTATCTGCTATTTCTGCATATTCATTGTATAAATCTATAGCATTGGTAGGAAATGTTTCAACGATTGCTGTAAAACAGAAAAATAATCGGTCAAAAATTTGCAGGATTAGAGAATAATATCTACTTTTGCCACGGAATTTGAAACAAAACTAGCAAAATGAAAGTAATGTCTAACAATTGGTGGTGGCGTAACTCGAGATTAAAATAGTCGCGGGGTACGAAGCCATTGCATTCAGTTAGCATCAGATAAAAAAGGGGCTCGTCGGTAACGCGACGGGTCCCTTTTCTGTTGAACGAATCAACAAAAGAAACAACCAACAAAAGAACCTATCGGCAAAAGAATCATCAATAAAAGAACCAACAAAAAAACAAAAGATATGAGTTATTTAGTAGATGAAAAAGGATTTTACGGAGAGTTTGGCGGTGCTTACGTGCCTGAAATTCTCTATGCGACGGTCAAGAAACTGCAGGAAGACTATCTGCCGATTATCGAATCGAAGGATTTCCAGGATGAATATCTTCAGCTGCTCCGCGACTATGTGGGGCGGCCCTCTCCACTTTATCTGGCCAAGCGCATGAGTGAGAAGTATGGTTGTAACCTTTATCTGAAAAGAGAAGACCTGAACCATACGGGAGCCCATAAGATTAACAACACGATAGGTCAGATTCTGCTGGCCAAGAAGATGGGCAAGAAACGCATTATCGCTGAGACCGGTGCGGGCCAGCACGGCGTGGCGACCGCAACGGTATGCGCCCTGATGGACATGCCTTGCGTGGTGTATCAGGGAGCGCTGGATGTGGAGCGCCAGCATGTCAACGTGGAAAGGATGAAGATGCTGGGGGCTGAGGTGCGCCCCGTCAAGACCGGCAACTGGACGCTGAAGGATGCCACCAACGAGGCCATCCGCGACTGGTGCTGTCACCCTTCCGATACCTTCTACATCATCGGCAGCACCGTCGGACCTCACCCCTATCCCGACATGGTGGCCCGTCTGCAGAGCATCATCTCTGCGGAAATCAAGGAGCAGCTACAGGAGAAAATAGGCCGCGACTATCCCGACGTGCTGATGGCGTGCGTGGGTGGCGGAAGCAATGCCGCCGGCACTATTTACCATTATATTGATGACGAGCGGGTGAACATCATCCTGGCTGAAGCCGGCGGACAAGGTGCCGACACGGGGCATACCGCTGCCACCATCCATGCTGGCAGATTGGGCATTCTACACGGTTCGAAGACGCTGGTGATGCAGACTCCCGACGGTCAGATTATCGAGGCAGAGAGCATTTCTGCCGGACTGGACTATCCCGGTATCGGTCCGATGCATGCCAACCTGGCCGCCCAGCACCGTGCCACCGTCTATAGCATCAATGACGACGAGGCGATTAAGGCCGCCTACGAGCTGACGCGCATGGAAGGCATCATTCCCGCCTTGGAGAGTGCCCATGCCATTGCAGCCCTCGGCAAGATGTCGTTCAAGAAGGACGACGTGGTAGTGCTGACGGTCAGCGGACGTGGTGACAAGGACGTGGAGACCTATCTGAACAACAAGCAAATGGCAGGAGAATACAGTTTTTAAATGAGAAATGAGAAATGAGAAATGAGGAATGAAAATGAGAAACGAGAAATAAGAAATTATGACTACCTATAAATTTCAGACAAACAGCAAGACCATTCTGGCGGATTTATACACGCCGGTGGGAGTATATATGCGACTGCGCGACCTCTATCCGCAGAGTGCGCTGATGGAAAGTTCGGACTACCACGACCAGGGCAACTCGCGGTCGTTCATCGGCATCAACCCGATGGCCAGTGTGGCGATTGGTCACGGCGTGGTGACCCTCGTTTATCCCGACGGGACCACCGAGCGTAAGCCCTTGAGCACGGACTTCGGTACTGCCGAGGCTATCCACTCGCTCATCGACCGCATTGACGTGACCGGTGACGATGCTCACCTTTGCGGATTGTTCGGCTACACCAGCTTCAATGCCGTGCGCTATTTCGAGAACATCGACGTGAAGGACGAGACGCAGCAGAAGAACGATGCTCCCGACGTGCTATATATATTATATAAGGTGGTGATTGTGTTCGACCATCACAACAATCTGCTGAAGGTGGTGACGCTTGGCGATGAACAGGACATCGACGACATACTGAAGGCGATGAACAAGGCCAGCGTGAAGGCTTACGACTTCCATCCGGTGGGTGACGTGGTTTCGACGCTGACCGACGACGAGCACCGCGAGAACATCCGCCGGGGCATTCGCCACTGCCTGCGCGGCGACGTGTTCCAGATTGTGCTGTCGCGCCGTTTCATCCAGCAGTACGAGGGCGACGACTTCAAGCTGTATCGTGCCCTGCGCAGCATCAATCCGTCGCCGTATCTGTTTTATTTCGACTTCGGCGGCTTCCGCATCTTCGGTTCGTCGCCCGAGACGCACTGCCGCATTGAGCCTATCGCCAACAGCCAAAAGCCAAAGGCCTTCAGAGCCTACATCGACCCCATTGCCGGCACCACCAAGCGCACGGGCGATGCCGAGGCCGACCGGCGGGGAGCTGAATTCCTGCGCAACGATCCCAAGGAGAATGCCGAGCACGTGATGCTGGTCGATTTGGCGCGCAACGACCTGAGCCGCAACTGCCACGATGTGAAGGTGGACTACTACAAGGACATCCAGTATTACTCGCACGTCATCCACCTCGTCTCGCGCGTCAGTGGCGAATTGGACGGGCCAACAGGAAGCGTTGGCCCCGATGGAAAGCCATCGGGAGCCGACCCCATCAAGGCTTTTATCGACACGTTTCCCGCCGGCACGCTCTCAGGTGCCCCGAAGGTTCGCGCCATGCAGCTCATCTCCGAGTACGAGCCGCACAGCCGCGGTGCCTACGGTGGCTGCATCGGCATCATCGGACTGGACGGTTCGCTGAACCAGGCCATCACCATCCGCACCTTCGTCTCGCGCAACGGCGAGCTGTGGTTCCAGGCGGGCGGCGGCATCGTGGCCAAGAGCGACGTGGAGTATGAACTGCAGGAAGTGAACAATAAACTGGGGGCATTAAGAAAAGCAATTTCCAAAGCTGAAGCATTATGAAAATAGTCATCATCGATAATTACGACTCGTTCACCTATAACTTGAGTCATCTGGTAAAAGAACTGGGGGCGGAGGTCACCGTGCTCCGCAACGACCAGTTCGAATTGTCGCAACTGCAGGAGTTCAGCAAGATTATCCTCTCGCCCGGTCCCGGCATTCCGTCGGAGGCAGGCTTGCTGCTCGACGTCATCCGCACCTATGCCGGTCGGAAGCCCATCCTCGGCGTCTGCCTGGGTCATCAGGCCATCGGCGAGGCTTTTGGCGGACGGCTGGAGAACCTGAGCGACGTGTTCCACGGAGTGGCCACGCCCTGTCATCTGACCGGTGACGACGCGCTGTTCTCGGGCATTGCCAGGGACTTCACCGTGGGCCGCTACCACTCGTGGGTGGTCAGCCGCGACGGACTGCCCGACTGTCTGGAGGTGACCGCCGTATCGGACGAGGGTCAGATTATGGCACTGAAACACAAGACGATGAACGTGCGCGGCATCCAATTCCACCCCGAGAGCGTGCTGACGCCCGACGGCAAGAAAATGCTGCAAAACTGGATGTTCTTATGACTGAAACCAATCATACGTATCATTTAATCAAATCATACGTATGATTTAGTCGAATCATACGTATCATCGGAGCCAATCATACGTATCATCGAAATCAATCATACGTATCATCGAAATCAGTCATGCGTATCATCAGAAAACGACATCAAAAAAACATAAAAACAAACAATATGGAACAGACTATGAAAGGCTATCTCTTCCGCCTGTTGAATCACGAAGAGCTCTCCCGCGAGGAGATGAAGACCATCCTCATTGGTATCACCCAGAGCGAATACCCCAACGAGCAGATTACCGCCCTGCTGACCTGCCTGCAGATGCGCGGCGTGACGGTCGATGAGCTGCTGGGATTCCGCGACGGCATACTGGAGACCGGCGTGCCCGCCATCCTCGACTGCGACCGCTACATCGACGTGGTCGGAACGGGGGGCGACCGCAAGAACACGTTCAACATATCGACCACCGCCTGCTTCGTCATCGCCGGTGCCGGCTATAAAGTCGCCAAGCACGGCAACTATGCCGCCACGAGCGTCAGCGGCGCCTCGAACGTCATCCAGCACCACGGCATCAAGTTCACCGACGACATCGACCGGCTGAACCGCTCGCTCAACGAGGCCGGCATCGTCTATCTGCACGCTCAGCTCTTTGCCCGTGCCATGAAGTTCGTCGGACCCATCCGCAAGGCGCTGCAGTTCCCCACCATCTTCAACCTGCTGGGTCCCATCGTCAATCCCTCGCAGCCCAAATGCCAGCTGCTGGGTGTGGCCAACCTCGACCAGATGCGCCTCTACAACAACGTCTATCAGAAACTGGGCATCGACTATGGCATCGTGAACTCGATCGACGGCTACGATGAAATCAGCCTGACCGGACCCTTCAAGGTGACCACCCGGCAATACGAGCGCATATTCCAGCCACAAGACCTTGGCTTCCAGATTGCCAAGCCCGAAGAACTCGTGGGCGGTGCCACAGAGGAAGAGGCTGCCCAGATATTCGACAGCGTACTGGAAAACCGCGCGCTGCCTGCCCAGAAACACATCGTACTGGCCAATGCGGCATTCGGCATCCAGGTGCTGGAGCGCGGCGAAAAGAGCATCGACGAGTGCATCGACATTGCCCGCGAGAGCATTGACAGCGGGGCAGCTCTGCGAACATTCAGGAAGTTCGTTGAACTCAACAGTTGACAATCAGTAACGCATAAACACGGATTCTCATGATGCAAGACATTTTACAAGACATCATCGCCCACAAACAGCAGGAACTGGAACGGATGTATGCCAAGAAACCGTCGATGAAAGACGCCCTGCTGGCTTCCGACTCAGGCATCATTGCCGAATTCAAGCGCCGGTCGCCCTCAAAGGGATGGATCAAGGAAGACGGGCGCGCCGACATCATCCCGCTGTCGTATCAGCAGCATGGAGCCGCCGCCCTGAGCATCCTGACCGACAAGGACTACTTCGGAGGCCACGACGACTTCATCCGAACAGCCCGTAAGTCCGGCGTCACCATCCCCATCCTCTACAAGAACTTCGTCATCAACGAGATGCAGCTTTACGAGGCAGCCCTCTGCGGAGCATCTGCCGTACTGCTCATCGCCGCCTGCCTCACCAAAGAGCAGTGTGGCGCACTACTGAGCAAAGCCCACCAGCTGGGCTTGGAGGTGCTGCTGGAGATGCACAGCGAGCAGGAACTGGAATATGCCGAACTCGGTCCCGACATGTGCGGCATCAACAACCGCAACCTCGGCAGCTTCGTCACCGATGTCGAAAACAGCTTCCGCCTGGCAGAAAAGCTTCGTTCCGTATGTGGCGATTCCATCGCCACACAGAAGACGGTCCTTGTCAGCGAGAGCGGCATCTCGAATCCCGATACCGTCCGCGCCCTGCGCCAGGCCGGCTTCCGCGGTTTCCTCATTGGCGAGAACTTCATGAAGACCCCCGACCCGGGCATCGCCCTCTGCGATTTCATCACCCATTTAACCCATTAGCCCCATGAGTCCCATTAGCCCCATTGGCCCCCTCACCAAAATCTGCGGCATGCGCGATGCAGAGAACATCCGCGAGGTGGAAAGGCTACGGGTAGGCGACGATACGTCGGGAATGGCCCTCGGCATCGACCTGATGGGCTTTATCTTCTGGCCCAAGTCCAGTCGGTATGTGTCAGAGCGCCCCACCTACCTGCCATCGAAGTGCAAGCGCGTCGGTGTCTTTGTCGATGCCGCCATCGATGACGTCCGCCAGCACATGGCCGACTACGCCCTCGACTACATCCAGTTGCACGGCCAAGAGTCGCCCGAATACATCCAGTCTCTTCGTTCCGTATGTGGCGATTCCACCGCCACCATCATCAAGGCCTTCAACATCGCCACTGCCGACGACCTCGCCCAGACCAAGCCCTACGAGGGGCTGGCGGACTACTTCCTCTTCGACACCAAAGGCAAGGCCGTCGGAGGCAATGGCTCCAAGTTCGACTGGACGGTCCTCACCGCCTACAACGGCACCACACCTTTTATATTAAGTGGGGGCATCGGGCCCGACGATGCCGGGCGCGTCCGCGCCTTCCATCATCCCAAATGCATAGGCATCGACCTCAACTCCCGCTTCGAGCTGGCTCCCGGGCTGAAGGACATCACCGCCCTCCACAAATTCTTCGCTGAACTAAATCGTTAAATAAATTGTAAATGATATGATGAACAAGATTAATTCCCTCTTCGCCCAACGCGGCGATAAAAAGCTACTATCACTCTATTTCTGTGCGGGAGCCCCTACCCTTCACGGCACCGGTGATGTTATTCTCACCATGCAGCGCCGAGGTATCAACATGATTGAAGTCGGCATACCATTCAGCGACCCGATGGCCGACGGACCGGTCATCCAGGATGCTGCCACGACGGCACTGAAAAACGGAATGTCGCTGAAACTGCTGTTTTCGCAGTTGGCATCTGTCAAGGACCAAGTGCAAATACCCCTCATCCTCATGGGCTACCTCAACCCCATCATGCAGTACGGCATTGAGCAGTTTTGCCAGTCATGCGTGGAGAGCGGCGTCAGCGGCATGATCATCCCCGACCTCCCTTTTAAGGACTATCAAGAAGTCATAAAACCAGTGGCAGACCGCTACGATTTAAGGGTAATCATGCTCATCACGCCCGAGACTTCCGAAGAGCGCATCCGCTTCATCGACGACAATACCGATGGTTTCATCTATATGGTTTCGTCGGCTGCAATCACGGGCGTCCAAAAGTCTTTCGACGAGGCGAAACAGGAATATTTCCGCCGTATCAACGCCATGAACTTGCGGAATCCGCGTATGATTGGCTTCGGCATCAGCAATGCCCAGACCCTGAAAGCCGCTCAGGACAATGCTGCCGGTGCCATCATCGGTTCCAAGTTCGTCACGCTGCTCAGCGAAGAAAAAGGGAATGCCGACAAGGCGCTCGACCGACTGTTCGAAGCGTTGAACTCATAAATAATGTAAAAAGCGTGAGCGTTTTCATTCTTTTTAATTACCTTTGCAGTCAGAATCTACTAAACAAAGAAAACTGACATGAAAAAGTTCCTACAGACGCTATTGCTATGCGCCCTTGTTACCTTGACCGCCCAGGCCAAAGGATGGGACCAGCAGCAATACAAACAGATTGAGCAAAGCATTCGCACGCCACAATTTGCCAATGCAGAGTTTCCCATCACCAAGTTTGGCGCTAAGACCACCAACAATGCTGCCAAGAACCAGATAGCCATTCAGAAGGCTATCGACAAGTGCTCCAAGAAGGGCGGCGGCCGGGTCATCGTACCGGCAGGCCAGCATTTCCTTACAGCTGCCATCCAGCTGAAGAGCGGCGTAAACCTCGTTGTGGAGGAAGGTGCCGTCCTGGAGTTTGCCTTCGAGCCGGAGCTGTATCCTATTGTTCCCACACGCTGGGAGGGCTTGGACTGCTGGAACCTCAGCCCGCTGATTTATGCCTATCAGGCCAAGGACGTGGCTATCACGGGTAAGGGAACCATTGACGGTGGCGGTTCCAACGAGACTTGGTGGCCTTGGTGCGGAAACGTCCGTTTTGGCATGAAACCTGGTGGCATTGCCCAAAACCAGGGTGCCCGTGCCCGTCTGTTGAAATATGCGGAGGATGGTGTGGATATGGATCAGCGCAAGTTCGGTACTACCGACGGACTCCGTCCTCAGATGATTAACCTGAACCAGTGCGATGGTATCCTGATTGAAGACGTCACCTTGTTGCGTTCGCCTTTCTGGGTTATCCATCCCCTGCTTTCTACAGATATCACCGTTCGTGGCGTTCATATTAACAATGACGGTCCTAATGGTGACGGCTGCGACCCAGAGTCATGTGACCGCGTTTTGATTGAGAATTGCTATTTCAATACGGGTGACGACTGCATCGCCATCAAGAGCGGACGTAACAATGACGGTCGTGATGGTGGACAGGGACGCTATGCCGGCAAGCCTTCGAAGAACATCATCATCCGAAACTGCAAGTTTAACAACGGACATGGTGGTGTGGTTATCGGTTCCGAGATTTCCGGAGGTTGCCAGAACGTCTTTGCAGAGAATTGCGAGATGGACTCTCCCTCTCTTGACCGTGTACTCCGCATCAAGACAAACTCTTGCCGTGGTGGCATCATCGAGAATATCAACATGCGCAATGTCACTGTAGGACAATGTAAGGAAGCTGTCCTGAAAATCAACACCGACTATGAGCCACGCGAGATTTGCTGTCGTGGTTTCTACCCCATCGTGCGCAATGTCACCATGGAGAATGTCACTTGTCAGAAGTCGAAGTATGGTGTCATGATTGTAGGTTACCAGGACGAGAAGCTCGCCTATACGGTTAACAATATTAATGTACGTAATTGCTCGTTCAATGGTGTTTACGGCAAGCCCGTCCACCAGGTGGGTCTTGCTCAGGACGTAACCTATGACAACCTGATGGTTAACGGCTCATTGGTTCTGCAGAATCCTCCCTACAAGCACTATTCTGAATGGTTGACCTATAGCGAGATGAAACGCGTGCCCAAATCTTATCTGCTCGATTTCTCCAACCGTCCCAAGTGGAGCTACGTCATGGGTATTGAGCTAGAAGGCATGCTGGACACCTATTTGCGCTATGGTGGCGAGGACATTCGCAAGTACTGTCAGGAATATACCGACACCATGATTAATGAAAAGGGCGACATCCGCGGATATAACATTTTGGACTATAACCTCGACAACATCCGTACAGGTCACTTCGTAACCCGTATGTATCAGAAATGGCCTGAAAAGAAAAACCTGCTGGCCATGAAGACCATGATGAAGCAGTTGCAGGACCAGCCTCGCACCATTGCTGACAAGGTATTCTGGCATAAGGCCATCTACGCCTATCAGGTTTGGCTGGACGGTATCTTCATGGGACTTCCGTTCCGCACACTGACTGCGCCCATCACTGAAAAGGCACAAGTAGGAAAAGGCAAGAAGGCGAAATATCCTATCATGGACATCTACGACGATGCTGTAAACCAGTTGAAGATTACCTATAATCGCACTTTTGACCCCAAGACAGGACTGAACCGTCATGCCTATGATGAAACACGCAAGACGTTCTGGGCAGACAAGGAAAGCGGACTCAGCCAGCACTGTTGGGGGCGTGCCCAGGGTTGGTACACCATGGCACTCATTGAGGTGCTGGATGCTCTCCCCGAGAACTACGCCCGTCGTTCGGAGGTGATCGACCTGTTGGTAAAAGACTTTGATGCTATTATCAAGTGGCAAGACAAAGAAAGCGGTGTGTGGTATCAGGTAATGGATTGCCCAGGACAGGAAGGCAACTATCTGGAATCTACTTGCTCTAGCATGTTTGCATACGCCTTGTTGAAAGCATATCGCAAGGGCTATGTCGGCGAGAAATACCGTGATGCCGGCATTCGTGCCTACAAGGGCATTATCGCGAACTTCATCAAGGTACATCCCGACAAGACCATTTCACTGACCAACTGCTGTGAAGTGGCAGGACTCGGTCCGGCTGCCACACCAGACGTGATTTCCGCCATGAAGAAGATAAATCCGAAGGGAAGCGTCAGAGAGAACCAGCGACGTGATGGAAGCTACAAATATTATCTTAGCGAGCCCATCCGCGACAACGACGCCAAGGGAGTCGGGCCGTTCATCTGGGCTTCCTTGGAAATGGAAATGCTTGGATATACAACTGAAAACATAACAGCCTCGATTGATCGCGAGGCTGTTCTTTTTCGCAATAACCCCATCATTACCCAGGCAGACCCACTGGCATCGCTCACCGTTGGCAACGGACATTTTGCCACAACGGTTGATGTCACGGGCATGCAGAGCTATGTAAAGGAATACAGCCAGGGCATTCCCCTGAATGCTATGAGCGACTGGGGATGGCACTCCTTTCCCAACAAGGATAACCTGAAGCCGGAAGAAAGCGAAAAGTCCTATGACTTCGGTCACGGACACAAGGAAGTTTATGCCGTTGAATATAAAAAGGCGGAAGACGGACGCCACAAGTTGGCCACTGAGTATTTCCGTGTCAATCCACACCGCCTGAATCTTGGAGCCATCGGCCTGGATTTAAAAGACGGCAATGGTCAGGCCATCCCATTAGACAGAATCGCAGACATCAACCAATTGCTGAATCTCTGGCAAGGAGAGATAACATCCAAATACAAGGCTGACGGTCAGAAAGTCAGCGTCATCACTCTCGGCCTACTAGACCGTGATGCTGTAGCCTATCGCATCAGTTCGCCATTATTGGCAAAAGGACAAGCTTCTGTCGGCATCCGTCTGCCTTACCCTACGGGAAAGCATGCTGACGACGCCAGCGACTGGAACAAGGATGCTCTTCACAGTTCGCACATCATTTCTCAAAGTGACCATGCAGCCATCATCGAACACCAGATTGACACCACTACCTATTATATATATATAAGATGGGAAGGTCTGGCCCGACTGCAGGAAGCGAAAGCCCACACCTATCAGCTTAGCACAGATGCAGATATCCTTGCCTTCGAGGTGGAGTACAGCCCTGTAAACCGAGCCTCAGCCTTAGAAGCCTTCCGCTTCGACCAAGCACAGAAAGCCACACAGAAATTCTGGCACAAATTCTGGACGGAGACTGCCTTTGTCGATTTCAGTCAGTGTACCGACCCTCGCGCCAAGGAACTGGAGCGTCGAGTGGTACTCTCCCAATACCTGACCCGCATCAACTGTGCCAACAACATGCCGCCACAGGAAACTGGTCTCACTTATAACACATGGTTTGGTCGTCCACACTTGGAAATGACTTGGTGGCATGCCGTTGACTTCGCACTGTGGAACCAGCCGAAGGTTGTCTCACAAATGCTTCAATGGTACGATAAGGTTGCTGCTCCTGTTGCCAAGAAGATAGCTCAGCGCCAAGGGTTCAAAGGCATCCGCTGGATGAAGATGACTGACCCCTGGGCCGGTGAGGCTCCATCCAACACAGGTTCGTTCCTCACTTGGCAACAGCCTCACTATATCTATCTGGCTGAAGAGATGTATCGCGCCACCCCCACGAGTAAGACATTAAAACAATATGCAGATAATGTAGAGGCTACCGCAGAGTTCCTGGCAGACTTTGCCAAGACAGGCCGGTTGTTCGGTCAGACGGCTATGCAGGAGTGTATGACGAAGGACATCAGCTATAACCATCCTTTCGAACTCGCCTACTTCCGCTATGCGCTGAACATAGCCCAGCAGTGGCGCGAGCGCATGGGGAAGCCGCACAACAAGCAGTGGGATGACGTCATCAATCGTCTGAATCCCCTGCCCGTCACAAAGGAAGGTATCTACACCGCAGGACTACCCATCGGAAAGACCGAGGGTCTGCAATCTTTCGACCCCTTCAACACCGTAGGGGGTGGAGCTACAACCATCAAGGCAGAAAGCTTTGCCGAAAAAATACGCAATGACCACCCTGCCGTATTGGGTGCTTTCGGCCTTCTCCCCTCCAATTCCGCACGCTGCGATTCCATCGCAGCACTTAAAACTTTGGACTGGGTGATGCAGCATTGGAACTGGCAGACTACATGGGGATGGGACTATGGCATGATTGCGATGACTGCTGCGCGTTTAGGTCGTCCGGATATTGCCCTTGATGCCCTACTTATTGACACCCAGAAGAATACCTATCTCAAGAATGGGCATAACTTCCAGACAGCAGACCGCCTTCGTCTCTATCTCCCAGGCAATGGAGCCTTGCTCACAGCGATTGCCATGATGTGTGCAGGATGGGATGGATGCAAGGAAGTGCTGAACCCTGGGTTCCCTAAGGACGGACGTTGGAATGTCCGCTGGGAAGGACTTCACCGCATGCAGTAACTGTAATACGAGGAGGATTGGGGCTTTTTACCTTTCCTCCTCGTAAACATTTAATTGTTAATTATCAATAAGCTACGCTCATTATTCATTCCTTTTTCGTACCTTTGCCTGCGAAACTGATAAAAACAACTTGGACCTCTTGGTCAAAGAAACTACGAAACAAACAAATATGAAGAGATATCTGCTCACGTTTTTTGCGGCATTCCTTACGTTAGCTGTAGTTGCTACCGACTACGATTTGAACAAGCCCTTTGGCTTCTGCACCCGTTCGTCACGAACTGATGCGAACAGCACCTACAATGTCACAGGTGGCGGCTGTTACACTTATCCCCTGCCCAGTAATTTCACAGGTAAGGTCATTGTTCTGAAATCTAACGGAGAGGACATGAAGAACAGCATTCAGAAGGCTATCAAGCAAAACGATGTTATCATCTTCGACGGCTCCAATGGCGATTTCATCGTTTCAAGCAACGTCAATGTCGAAGGAGACAACAAAACGCTGCTGGGTATCAATAACGCACGTCTTTGCACGCAATGGCATATTACCCCGGAGATAATTACCGCACTCAACAATGCTGGTGTACCCCACATGAACACCCATGAAGGTGGTGGCATTCTGCCCAACGGACAACGCGTCAGAGAGGAAGCGGAATTCAACACCCGAAAGATGATCATCGAGTTCACGGGCGACAACACTGAGAAGTACCGCAAATCTGGAATACTCAGGGTTACCAAGGAGAATATCATCATCCGCAATATCACTTTTGTAGGTCCAGGATCTATTGATGTAGGTGGAAACGACCTGCTCTCATTCAATGGTGCCAAGCACTGTTGGGTTGACCACTGTTCCTTCTCTGACGGTATGGACGGCAATTTCGACATCACCCAGAGTTCCGACTTCAACACTATCAGTTGGTGTACCTTCAGCTATACCGAACGTTCGTATATGCACCAGAACACAAATCTCATCGGCTATAACGACCGTGAGCCAACAGGCTTCCTGAACACGACCTTCGCCTTCAACTGGTGGGGACAAGGATGTGTACAGCGAATGCCTATGATTCGTGTCGGAAAGATTCACATGCTGAACAATTACTTCAGCTCAACCACAGCCACCAACTGCATCAATCCTCGCAAGAACTCAGAAGTCCTCATTGAGGGCAACTATTTCGAAAAGGGTGTCAGGAGATACTACAGCCAGAAGGATGCCATCTCTGTAACATGGGCCGACAGCAACTTTGCCGAGGAGCCCAACCAGTCGGGCACCCCCTTCTCTGTTGGCACTACCATCACCATTCCCTACGAATATACCGTAGCCCCCTATGCTGACGTGCCTGCAGCTGTAAAGAAGCATGCTGGTGCAACATTGAAACAAAGATAAAACGTTATCAAATTTAAGAATTATACTATATGAAGAGATTTCTACTCATCTTAATAGCAACAACCTTCACATTTGTTGCTGGTGCACAAACCATTGACACAGACAAGTTGTCTGTTTACGACAAGAATGCGCCCTTTGGATGGGGTGCGGGAATTACAGGTGGGAACGGAGAAAACATTGTTACTGTCGAAACCTATAACGACTTGATTAATGCCATTCAACCAAGTGCATTCAATACAGCAAAAAAGACTATTTATGTCAAAGGCACTATTGAATTTTCTGGTTTCAAAGAATTTAGAGGTATCAAGAACAAAACCATTATTGGTTTGCCTGGTGCCATTTTGACAAACCCACCCCACTCTTCTGACAAGGACAAAACCGGAATATTCTATATGAAGGAATGTGATAATATCATCATACGTAATCTAACCTTCAAAAGTGCAGGTGCTTATGACATTGATGGGAATGACAACATTTCATTAATCGGTTGCACAAACATCTGGATTGACCATTGCGACTTCCAGGATGGTGTTGACGGAAACCTCGATGCAACCAATGCCTCTGACAACATATGTGTAACATGGTGCCGTTTCCGCTACCTGATTGAACCATGGTCTGGAGGAACTGGAGGTAGCAATGACCATCGCTTTACCAATCTATGGGGCAACAGTGATAGTCAGACAGGAGATCAGGGTAAGCTACGTACAACATTTGCAAACTGTTGGTGGGATGAAGGATGCAAAGAACGCATGCCACGTATCCGGTTCGGGCAGGTTCATTTGCTGAATTGCCTCTATAGTAGTTCTATTGCTAACTATTGCGTTGGTGGCGGTTATCGTAGTAATGCATATATAGAGAAATGTGCCTTTACAAGCACTAAAGCAAAGAATACACCTTGGAAGAACTATGCTACAAGTTCAGGCAAGACGGATTATAATGTTACAATTATAAATTGTTCTGGTGCAACAAATAAGCAAGCCCGTTCTGGCAGCATTGAATACTTTATTCCTTCAGAAAAGTATTCTTATGAAAGTTATGACGCAAACCTGGTTGAAAGTGTGGTAAGCAATTCTGAGAATGGCGCAGGCGCAACATTACAATTCAAAGATGCCACTGGAATTAGTGGCACAAAAGCATCAAACGCTATTCAAAAGATTGAATATTTCACTTTAGACGGACTTCGCCTAGTGGTACCAACAAAAGGAATTGCAATACAAGTTATTACTAAAGCTGATGGTAGTAAAGAAAGTAAAAAAATTATTTTTTAGTTATGAGGAAAAAACTTCTTAAAACACTTTGCACTTTTAAGTCAAAATACCTACTGACATTTGCAATATCATTAATCGCATCATTTACCATGGCTCAAGCCCCTGCCTTCCCTGGTGCTGAGGGTCACGGACGTTATGTCACTGGCGGACGAGGTGGTCAAGTTATTCACGTTACCAACCTAAATGATAGTGGTGCTGGCTCTTTCCGAAATGCAGTCAGTGGTTCAAGTAAGAAAATTGTCGTTTTCGATGTGGCTGGCGTTATTGCTTTAAAGAGCGATATCAACATTGGTGCAAACACTACTATTCTTGGTCAGACCGCTCCTGCGCCTGGAATTACACTACGTTACTACAACGTTAATCCAAATGGTAATAACATTGTGATGCGCTTCATCCGCATACGACGTGGACAAGAGAAGAATATCAATGATGGCGCAGATGCTTCTACAGCCAGACATTATACAGGCATTATGCTTGACCATTGTTCTTTCTCATGGTCTATTGATGAGACTGCATCCTTCTATGACAACAATAATTTCACGATGCAATGGTGTACAATAGGTGAAAGCCTTGTTCATCCAGGACACACGAAAGGAGCGCATGGCTATGGCGGAATTTGGGGTGGTAAGCTAGCCTCATTCCATCACAACCTTCTTATCCACCACAGCAACCGAACTCCACGATTCAATGGAGCACGTTATAATTGGTCAGGATATACAAGTAACAAGCTCTATAACGAATACAAATGGGCTAATACACTTCAGGCAGAAAACGTCGATTTCCGTAATTGTGTTATTTACAACTGCGGTAATGGTTGTTACGGAGGTCCTGGCGGTGGTTATATCAATATTGTAAACAACTATTATAAAACAGGTCCTGCTGCTACAACCAACCGAGTAACGACTGTTACATTAGCTACTTCTGGCAACGCAGGCGATGACCAGACTTTCTGGGATATGACCAGCCGTTATTTTATAAGCGGAAATACCTTCGCCAATCAAAATGGAACTACTAATTCATCCCCCACTAATAATAACTGGGGAGCTATGAATTACGATAGTGGCGTTGTTTCATTCAATGGAGCTTATTATACAAAAGACCCGAAGCATTACTTTGGAGAAGAATTAACTTATACAAAGATTAATAACGTCGATTGTTTGCCCATCAAAGTAGAGAGTCCAATGGCTCCTACTGGAGAAATTACCACCCACTCAGCCCAAAAGGCTTATGAGAAAGTTATTACTTATGCAGGGGCGTCACTTATTCCAGATGATGTCGATTCAAGATATTTCGATGAAACGCGTAAAGGGAGTTGTACCTATAAGGGTTCTGCTACCTCTTACAAGAAAGAAGAGAATGGTAAAATTAACACATACTCATGCACTCCCACTTGGGGTCGCATTGATTTAGTTTCCGATGTCAATGGTTATACAGAAGAGAACTTTGGCACAGGTAGTCGTGAAGAAGGTTTCGATACCGACAAGGATGGTATTCCTGATGTATGGGAAACAGCAAACGGACTGAACCCCAATGATGCGACAGATGCTGTGACCTATAATCTTGATCCTACCAAGTACTACATGAATATTGAAGTCTATGCCAATTCATTGGTACAAGAGATCATGGTTTCAGAAAACACAGATGCAGAAGATGCAGCAAAGGAATATTATCCAGCCTATATAAAGACTGACGGAACGGCTGTAGAAGCTATTAACACCCTAGGACTAGACCTCAGTGGAGAAACTGGTGGAGAAACTGGCGAGACAAACATTTATACGGTCATGTTTAATGCTACAGAGTCTCAGTCCACTGAAGGCTACTTTTCCTTTGGTGACGGGAAACATAACCTAAACCCAAAATTCGTAGGAAAATACAATGACGTTGAATACACTCAAGGTTTAAAAATGGAGGGTACAACTCTCGTCCAATTTACCACTACTGCACCAACCTCTACCGTTATCATAGCACAATCAGACTGGGAGAGTAGCGATGCAGCCCATGGAACTCCCAAAACCATTAAGTTTAATGGAACGGAATTGGATGTTTCAACTGCATCAAGACCCGCAGGAAGTGAAGGTGTTCTTGTTTACACAATTTCCGGTATAGGAGCAGGAACGCACAAAATCACTCGCGGCTCTGGCGAAAGTGGTATTTTTAATGTTGAAGTCCGTGAAACCGGAACCACTGGTATCAGTACTGTTCGAACCTCAGCAATTACAGCTACTGAATATTATGATTTGAATGGTCGCAGGCTTTCTGAGCCTCAACGCGGAGTTAATATCCGTGTGGAGCGGATGGCCAACGGACAGTCAGTCACCTCGAAAGTGATTAAATAACAAAAACATATTCCTCTGCACAAAATAACATAAAGTGCAGAGGATTTTTTTGCACACCAAAGTTTTTCCCTGGGCAGAGAAAAATATTTTCCTAGGCAGAGAGAAAAAAAGATATCCGCAACGTAAACGTTTACGTTACATCTTTTCTGGTTAGGAAATCCCATTCTATGTTTTTTTTTGTAATTTTGCCGTTGAAAGAGACTAACCATAAAAAAAGTATTATACTAACTAAATCGTGTTTTTATGACAAACAAGTACTTAAGACCTTTTGTCTGTCTCATTCTTGCCATGTTGGGAATGAGCCAAAGTGCTGTTGCAGCTGACTTCAAGGACTTCAGTGTCATCGTCAATAATCAGACGGGGACATTGCTGACCAGTGAAGAACAAGTGCAAGGCACTGCAGTAGAATTTGGCGTAGCTGTAGCTGCCGACGGCACTGTAAGCCGTGTTGCTACAGGCGACGCATCATCCGTTGCCACTGTTAGTGGAAAGTATCACAGCGATCATGGATGCACCAACCTCAAGGTTGTTGTTCCCGTTCCTGGCGACGTTACCATCCTCGTAGGTCAGTGCACCTATAGCGGTAATGACATCGTTGTCAAGAACAGCGCTGGCGAAACCGTTGTCACCAAGACTCCAGCCACGGCTTGCTGGAAGAACGACCGTTCTAACGTCACTGAGCTTGTCTACAAAGGTGGAGCCACAACGCTGACAATCTCTGGCATGAGCTATTGTCCTTTCGTGGCTGTAAAAAAGTATGTTGAACCTGCCGCTTTCCGTAATTTCAGCGCCTGCGTCAACAATCAGGGTGGAACATTGCTCACTTCCAGCGAGCAAGTAGCAGGCACAGCCGTTAATTTCGGCATTGCTGTTGCTGACGATGGAACCGTGAGCCGTGTTGCTGCTGACGACCCATCATCCATTGCTACCATCAGCGGTAAGTTCCACAGCGAACATGGTTGCACAAACCTGAAGACTGTGGTGCGTGTTCCTGGTGCCGTAAAGATTATTGTAGGACAGTGTACTTACAGTACCTCGGCCATTACGGTTACAGACGGAGAAGGAAAGACCGTTGCCACACTGACTCCATCAAATCCTGCATGTTGGAAGAACGACAATGCTAATGTAGATGAAATCGTTTACAATGGTGATGCCACAACGCTGACCATTACAGGCATGAGCTATTGTCCTTACATTGCTGTTGAGGCTATTAACAACAAGCTGGACAATGTAGCCACCACAGCTACCTTCCCATTTAATTTAGGTACAGAAGGTCAGATTGCCAGCTTTGGCGATATGGACTTCTATTTCCTTTCTAGCAAGGTAACCCATGGTGCCAACCTTATCCTAAAAGACAAGAGCACTCATGGCAGTTCTACAGAGACCCGCTTCCAGCCCACCGTTGCCAACGAGTCTGCACCCAGCGAGGCCAATGCCATCAAGTTCATGATTCGTCCTTATCCAGGTCTGGTATTTACCCCAACCAAGGTTTCTGTTAAGTCAACTCGCTTCGGAACCGATGGTGGTAAACTGGACTTTGCCTGGATTAATCCTGACGGCACAGCCGTAACATTGGACACAGGTCAGACACCAAACCGCAACAACAAGACCGCAGAGCCCTCTCAATATTCTTATGAGATTGCTGGTGCTACACCTGCCGAAGGCGAGTGCGGACTTCAGGTCAACCTCTACAGCTTGGGCGACACCAAACAGGTAGGCTTTGCCGACATCGTTATTGAAGGTACACTGACTGGTGAAAAGCAGGAAATTCCTATCCTGGCCTCTTTCAAGGCTAATGGTATTAATTATAATGTGGATGACATCTTCGAGATTGTTGGTGACGACTATGTAGCCAACATTGAGCTCTTCAAGGCCGACAAGATGATTAACAGCGCCAACCCACTCACCGACATTGTCGCTACGGCTGGTACTGTGGGAGATGTGACCTATGTAGGCGATGACGAGAAGACAGTAGTCACCATTCCTGTCAGCCACAACAACATCAACATGAAGTGGATTGCCAACTTCGTTCGCAAGCCTTTCTACACCCTGACCTATATCGACACCGACGGCAAGACCGTTATCGGAACACAGCAAGTGGAGAAGGACGCTGAGATTGGCGCATTCGCATTCGACGGAACCAAGGTTACCGTTGCCTCTGGTTATGCCTTCCGCGGTTGGGCAACAGCCAATAGTGGAAGCACCGCTATCAAATATACGACTAAGAGTTCTTTCTCTGACAATACCAACCTCTATGCCTATACAACTCCCATTGAGGTAGCATCCCCGACGGCTCGCTTCGATTACGATCTGCGTATGGAGAACTTCGATCCTGCAGACCATGAGATGCTGACCTTCGAGGGCACTGGCTACTGGCACGACAAGCAACATGGCTGGGCATTCCAAAAAGGTGACAAGATAAAACTCGAGTTAGCAGGCAAGGGTTACATTAAACTGAGCCTCTGCCAGTATTCTGGTGATGGCGAACTGAAGCTCCTTGCTCCTGATGGAACCACCGTACTTGGCACTACCGCCAACAAGGTTTCCTCAGATGGTGCCAATGCTACCATCCAGTATGATGGTGCACAAGGTGCCGGCATTCTGACTCTTGAGATTCCTGCTACCAGCTATATTCATAGCATCAGCATCCGTAACCAGGCCGAAGACCCCTACATGGTAGATGGCGACATCTTTGTAGTAAAGCGTGGCGCTACCGACGTTGAGAGTGGTAAGAACCTGCTTTCCATGCTTGAACTTGCCAATGGCTTCAGCGGAACAGACCGTAAGATTATCTTCCTGCCTAATGGCATCTACGATCTGGAAGAGACCGTACTGACAGCCATCAGTCGCAACAACATCTCTCTGATTGGTGAATCAATGGAAGGCACTATCATCAAGAATGCTCCTGACATCAGCATCGAGGGTATCGGCACTACAGCAACCCTGCTGAACACCAGCACGGGTCTCTATATGCAAGACCTGACCTTGCAGAATGCTCTCGACTACTATGGTGCACAGCGTACCGGACTGGCTGGCGGACGTGCTGTCTGCTTGCAGGATAAGGGAAAACGGACCATCTGCAAGAACGTCAAGATGCTCTCTTATCAGGACACCTATTATTCCAATGCCAACAACCAGTTCTACTGGGAAGATTCCGAGATTCACGGCACCGTTGACTATCTCTGCGGTGGTGGCGATGTTTACTACAACGGATGTACCTTCGTCAATGAGAGTCGCTCGGCTGAAGGCAAGACGGGTTCGGATGTCATCACGGCTCCTTATACCGATGCCAGCAACAAGTTTGGATATGTGTTCAACAACTGTACTATCGAGAACCATGCAGCCAGCTTCAGTTTGGGTCGTGCATGGGGTGGCAATTCTACCAGCGTTTGGCTTAACACTACCATCAATCAGCCTAAGGAGATTATCGACACCCGCTTCACACTGGCCGGTATGAATGTTGCAGCCTACAAGTTCAAGGAGTACAACTCCATGGACACCGAAGGCAATGTCGTTTCTCCTGCCAGCTTGGTTGAGACCTTCACCAAGGACAGTCAGAAATACACTTACGACATCATCCTGAGCGATGAAGAAGCTGCAGAATTTGCCCTCGACAAGGTATTCACCAACTGGGCTCCTAATGAAATTGCCAAGCAAGCTATCGCACCTGCCTTCGTGAAGTTGGAGGGTACTAACCTTACTTGGGAGGACAACAAGTCTGCCAAGATTTGGGCTGTCCTGAAGAACGGTAGTGTGATTGACTTTGTGGATGCACCTTCATATACCGTCGATGATGCCACTGCAGAATATGCTATTCGTGCTGCTAACACGATGGGCGGACTTAGCAGTGCCGTCGTTGCCAACAGCTATGTCAACGTTACTTTGGCAAGTGTAGGCTATGCAACCTTCTACGATTCAAAAAATGCCTACATCCTCCCTGCAGAGCTGAAAGCATACGCTGTATCAAACGCAAACACCAGCGAACTGACCTACACGGAAGTAGGAAACATCATTCCTGCCGGTACAGCAGTTATGCTGGAGTCTGCCGACAAGACTGGCGGCGAATTCCTCTTATCTCCTACAGATGCAAAGGTTTCCTATCAGGGAACCAACATGCTGAAGGGTAGCGATGTTGCCACCACCACATTTGCAGAACAGAACAGTTTGTTCTACAAGCTCAGTTTCGGTAGTTCCAAGACCGCCCAGGCAGGCTCCTTCGGATGGTTCTGGGGTGCCGCCGATGGTGGAGCATTCGAAATTGAGGCTCACCGTGCATGGCTGGCTATTCCAGTACTGTTGAACACACCAGCCATTAGCTACATCATTGGCACTGGTGGTGAAGGAACCACAGCTATCAAAAACATTGAGAACAAACAAGAAGCTACTGGAGAATACTACAACCTGCAAGGTCAGCGCGTTGACGTTCCCACCAAGGGTCTGTATATTCACAACGGCAAAAAAGTCATCATTAAATAAATGAACGTTATGAACAAAGTTAGAATATTAGCATTGTCTGCTATCATAGCCTTAGTCTTGACAGCATGCTCCAATGCAGACAACAATGTATATGAGCGTTTCCACACCTACGATCAGACAGAGAACTTCACTTCTGTCGCTGGAACATACACTGTGGAACTGAAGTTTATGAAAGGACAGCCTGTCGTTGGACCAGAAGTTGCCGACTGGGTAACAGTAACCGCTCTGCCCAACGGTGGTGAAGAGCCTTCTAAAGTAGAGATTACAGTGAAAGAAAATGCAAGTGGTGCTGAGCGCACCACACTGCAGACCATCACGGTGGGTGAATATACTGTAAAACTGACGATAAACCAAGGTTTCACCACCGTCGAGAATCCTAATGAGGAAGAAACAGACCAACCGGCCTACTCGCCCGTAAAGTAATGTTTCACCTTATTATATAATAGAAAGAGAACGGATTTTTTGAAGAAATCCGTTCTCTTCTTGGATTTTAGTAAAAAAACAACTGAAAAATTTGTTTAATCAAAGTAAAAAGTCTAATTTTGCAGACTAGAAACAAACGGAATCTAATATTTACACTTTACTATAATAAACTAAAACAAAAATTTAACATGCAAAAAAGAAGACTACTCTTAGCCATGTTGCTGTGTGCATTTTGGCTAACGGGCTTTGCCCAGAATGCAATCAAGGGTACCGTCAAAGACAAATCTGGCGAACCTCTGATTGGAGTTAGTGTGACTTATGGTAATGGACAGGGAACTGTCACAGACATTGATGGTAACTTCAGTGTCAACGCTCCCGCCGGCTCTACCATTAAGTTCTCGTATGTAGGTTACAAGCCCCAGACAGTGAAGGGCTCTGGTAACATGAACATCACGATGGAAGAAGACAACACAACGTTGGAAGACGTGGTTGTTGTAGGTTACGGTACGATGAAGCGCCGCGACCTGACAGGTGCTGTTGCCTCTGTAACTGGTGACAAGTTGGCTGCGAACCCTGTGGCTAACGTAGCCCAGGCCCTGCAAGGTCAGTTACCTGGTGTTAGCGTTATATCTCAGGATGGACGCCCAGGAGCAACAATGTCCGTCCGCGTTCGTGGCGGTGGTTCAATCACCCAGTCTAATGACCCATTGTTCATCGTCGATGGTGTAACCGTTAGCGACATCAGTGATATCCCTGCTGACAACATCGAGAGCATTGACGTGCTGAAGGATGCTGCCTCAACAGCCATCTATGGTGCCCGTGGTGCCAATGGTGTTATCCTCGTTACCACAAAGGGTTCAAAGGGTGAGGGAAAGGCGAAAGTCAAGTACAATGTATATTACCAGATTAAGACCAATCCCAAACAACTCGACGTAATGAATGCCTATGACTACGTGCGCCACACATGGGCTTATGCTCAAGCTTATGGTGATTCTTACGGAAATAACGTTGCTAAGTATTTTGGTCTAGGAAGTGCTAACGGCAACCATCTGGACGATTACAAGAATATTGGTGTTCATGACTATGTGGATGAGATGATGCGTACTGCCAGTTCATGGAACCACGACGTTTCATTGTCGGGCGGTAATGAGAGCACCAAATATTATGCAACTGTCAACTATTTGAGTGATGATGGTATTCTGAAGAATACAGGTTTCAAGCGCTGGAATGCCAACTTCAAAATCAATCAAAAAATTACTAAGAACTTAAATTTTGACGTAGACCTGCGCTATAGCGAAATGAAATTCGAGGGCGTCCGCCAATTGTTTGAACTTGCCACATCATCTTATCGCTATCGTCCCATTGACACTCCGCTTGGAGAAGACTCACCGAACTTGATGGGTCAGGGTGACTCTTTCATGGAACTCTCCAAGAGCCCTATGGCTAATGCTGAAAACTATCAGAATACCAGCTCTCGTCAGCGTATCCGCGCTACTGGTGGCTTGACTTGGACTCCCATCAAGGGTTTGACTGCAAAATCTGAACTTTCTCTGGGTCGTAACTGGAGTGAAACCAATTATTGGGATGGTGGTCTCAACGATGGTTACACAACTGCTCGCTTAACACAGGGCAAGGGCTACAGTGTTCGTTGGTCTACCACATTAAATTATGTTGTGCAAGGACTGGGCGAGGCTCACAACCTCTCATTCCTTGCTGGTAATGAAGTTTTGGCTTCAAAGTCTAACACCAGCCATATCTATGGTTCTGGCTATTCAAAGCTTTACAACTTGGATACTGCAATGGCTCGTTTGAGTCTGAGTGACTCCAAACTGGGTAAGGATGAGTTTGGCAATGTTATCGGTGTTCCCTCCCATACCCTTTCGTGGTTTGGTCGTGTTAATTACGACTTCTTAGGCCGCTATCTCTTCACGGCAACATTCCGTGCGGACGGTAGCTCAAAATTCGCACCCAACAATCACTGGGGCTACTTCCCTGCTGCAGCTGCCGCATGGCGAATCTCCGACGAGCCTTTCATGGAGAGCACTAAGGGCTGGTTGGACAACTTGAAGCTCCGCCTCTCTATCGGTACATCTGGTTCCGATAACATTGACGCATCACTCTGGCGTAATGACATGTGGGCCACTAGCGTCATCACTGTTGACGGTGTTGCCACCAACATTTACAAACCCGCAGAACTCATGGGAAACAATGACCTTAAATGGGAGAAGACCATTTCTCGTAACATTGGTCTTGACTTCGGTTTCTGGAATGGTAAGTTACGCGGTAGCTTTGAGTTCTACTGGAACACCACCAAGGATATTCTGATGCGAGTTCCTGTTGATGCGACAACTGGTTATAGCTATCAGTACCAGAATGTAGGTCAAACCTCTAACAAAGGTCTTGAAGTATCAGTGTTTTATGAAATCTATCGGTCTAAGGATTTCAACGTAAGTGTAAATGCCACCTATAACTACAACAAGAACAACATTGACGAGTTGGCTGACAATGTAATTGCCGACACTCACACTGGTTGGGGATCATCAATGTTGAAGCCATACTATGACTATATCATCCGTCAGGGTAGACCCGTAGGAACCATCCAAGGCTACAAGAGTGCAGGTTTCTATACTGTAGACGATTTTGACTACGACACAAATACTGGTGTTTGGACCCTGAAGACCGGTATTCCTGACATTGCCGACATCATCAACTATGCTGGTGCAAAGAACTATAAGCTAGGGCAGCGCAAGGATAAGGACGGTAATCCTGTCGTAGATTCAAAAGGAAAGGCTGTTTCTCAGGTAGCATTCCCAGGTATGGTCAAGTTTGAGGATGTTAACGGTGATGGCCTAGTCAACACTGATGATATGACAGAAATCGGTCAGGCTATGCCTAAGCATACTGGTGGTTTCAACATCAATGCAAACTGGAAGGGTATTGACTTCTCAGCTGGTTTTACTTACCAGATTGGTGGTGACGTATACAACGCCAACGCCATGCACTCAATGATGGGTAATAAAGACAACTCACTGGGTGCTAATCGTTTGGCCTTCGTATCAGAGACATGGAAGATGTATGACATTGATGCTAATGGCAATCTGGTTGCTGCTACGACTCCAGATGCATTACGTACTTTGAACAGCAATGCCAGATATGCACTTCCTTACTCTGAGTATGGTATTGTATCTTCTGAGTTCATTGAGGATGCTTCATATCTCCGTCTGAACACGCTGACCATTGGCTACACGTTCCCCAAGGCTTGGACTAAGAAGATAGGTATCAGCAATCTGCGTGCATACGTAACCGGTGGTAATCTCTTCTGCATAACTGGCTACAACGGTATTGACCCCGATGTGAACACCGCCCCCACTACGAGTGGTTTCCCGACTCCAGGCTATGACTACCTATCATATCCTAAGGCTCGTACATTCACTTTTGGTCTTAATGTCGCGTTCTAAATTATTAAATAGAAAAATCATGAAAAAGAAATTATATACAGCGCTATATGGCCTTGCAATTCTTGGCATCTGCACCTCATGTGGCGATTATTTGGAGACAGACTCTGCCTCTACTGTCGACGGAAACTTTGTGATGTCTTCACAGACAAACATCCGCCTGGCAATGAATGGTGCTTATGAAACTTGGCGAGACTGTGCACAGAACAAGGTTTTTGGTGACGGTCTGTGGTATGCAGCCGACATTCCTGGTTCAGACATTACTCGTCATCCTGAAGCATTTTCCAACCAACCTGGTCGTCACTGGGCTGAATGTATGTATCAAAACGGAACATATGCTAGCCAGTATGGACTGTTGTCATACTTGAAGGAAAACGACATCTATGCAAGTCTTTATAATGTGGTGGCTGTTTCTAACGCTGTTATCGGTCCCATTGAAGCACGTGCAGACTATCAGGATCTTATTAAAGGCGATCCTTCCGAGTTAGGTCAGATGTATGGAGAGGCTGTTGCCATGCGCGCCACAGCTTATCGCGAACTGATTAAGAACTTTGGTGACGTTCCTTACGTCGAGAAAATCGGTCAGGCTGCCCAAGGATTGGTAGGTCGTGACTGGATTTACGAAAAGTGTTTGGCTGACCTGCAAATAGTAGAGCCTATCATGTATCCAGTGGGAGCGATTAAAATTGATGGCACCACTGTCACCACAAAGAACTTTTTCTCTCAGACCTATGTTGACGGTCTGATTGGACGTATGGCACTCGAAGCCGGTGGCTATCAAACGCGCAGAGGTGACTTGGAACGTAAAGATATGGACGGTAATGCCATCTCATACGACAAAAAAGGTTCAGAAAACAATGGTGCGACATATGCACGTCGTAGCGACTGGCAAAAATTCTACAAACTTGCTCAAACTTATTTCAAAAAGGCTCTAGGTGAGCACAAGGGTTCGGCTACACTTCATCTGACCGATCCACGTGCAGCAGAAGCTAACGGTCGTGAATACAACAATCCTTATCAGTATTTCTTCCAACAGATGATGGAAGCCGATGCAGCCTATGCAGACGAGTCAATTTACGAATATCCTATGCAGCAAGGTGGAGGCAACGATGGTCGTCCCTACTCTTTCGGTCGTCCTTCTAGCGGCGGTGGCAGCAACGCATATCCGTGTAAGAGCTACGGACAGGGACGTATTAATCCTGCTTTCTATTATGGTGTATTCGATCCTGCCGACAAGCGTCGTGATGTCTCTGTGACTGTCACTGGCTCTACAGGAAAGGGCTTTGAGAAACTGATTCCATTGGTTCCCAACTCAAAGGCTGACGGTGGCGGTCTCTCACTTAGCAAGTGGGACGAGAACCGGCAGACTCGTCCTTGGGTTGAGGCACAGCGCAAGTCTGGCATCAATGGACCTTATATGCGAATGTCTGAGATGTATCTCGGTTATGCAGAAGCTTGCGCCGCACTGGGCGACGTTGTAGAAGCACGTACCTACCTTGACATCATCCGCAACCGTGCCTTTGGCAGTGCCGAAAAAGCAAAGACTGATGCATTCATCGCCAAAGAAGGCTCTTTGCTGAATGCTATCATACAAGAGCGTGGATTTGAGTTCGCAGGTGAAGGTGACCGCCGTTTCACGCTCGTCCGTACTGGACTGATGCCTGAGAAGATTAAGGCCATTAAGGAACTTACCTTAGCGATGATCAATGGCTTGGAGGCTAATGGTTACTACACATTTGAAAATGGAAATACCATTTCCTCATACGTATGGACAAAAATGGTTGACGCAAAGAAAGAATACGGTTATCGTTTGACCGCTCAGTGTCCAGAAGGCAAGGAAGACGATCCTGTTCTCTATCCCTCATGGCGTGGACAGCATGACGACTGGGATTCATGGCGTGCGACCATCAAGCCCAAAGATGCCAATCTGTATGCAAAGGACAGCAAGACCAATGTTGCTATCAAGGGATTGTTCAAGAAACTGTCAGATGACGAAATCAAGGAAATTGAGGCTGATGGTTACCAGAAGCAGGATTGGGGTAAGACTCTTGTTGAATATAAGGACGAGTATTACACCTACCTCTTCTACGACTATGACTATGATAAGGCTCCTATCTATCTCTGGCCGTTCACCCCACAGATAATCGCCACTGGTGGATTCCAAAATGGTTACGGATTCAAGAACGAATAATCCTACACCCTATCTATAACAATAGCGGAGAGCATTGCGCTCTCCGCTATTTTTTATCTAACCTCTTTGAGTAGCGAGCACATCAAGAAGTAGGAAACCTCGTCCTCCGCATTAAGTCTAACAATTGCTACCATTAATACTCACAATTGCTATACTTAATACTTGCAATTGCTATACTTAATACTTGCAACTACTATACTTAATACTTGCAATTGCTATACTTAATACTTGCAACTACTATACTTAATACTTGCAACTACTATGTTTAATTGTGAAAAATTTAATTTTTAATTTTTGCTGCCACCCTGCCACCAAATAGCGTCAAATGCCCTGTTTAAAGGGAAATTTGGTGGCAGCAGGGTGGCAGCAAAATGGCTTATTTGGGCTTTTTCAGCTTCACAAGGTACACAGAACCATACTTTGATACTATTTTTGATTTCTCTCGGACTAATTTTGTTTTCTTTCGGACTATTTCTGAATACTCCGGGAGTATTGTCGAATAAGGCTGGGTTATTTCAGAATAAGGGCTGGTTATTTCAGAATAACCCCCGCTTATTGACGAGCAGACGCATTTGTATATGCTCTTACGTCAGACAAATCAAATGAGGTATATCGCTTTTTTGGGTATTTATTTGGCGCTTCCATTCTTAATTCGTATCTTTGCGACAACTAATCCTACTAAAGATGACTGAAAACATCCTCATATACTAAAACAATTCACAACAACACTATGAGAAAAGCCTTACTGCTCCTATTGAACTCTGCGGCCTTCAATATACAGGCTGCCGATTATAACATCGTGAAATATGGTGCGTTGAACGATACTACCCAACTGAGCACATCAGCCATACAGCAGGCTATTGACGACTGCAATCGCGATGGCGGAGGAAGGGTTGTCATTCCGACGGGCAGCTACAAGATTGGAACTATCATCATTAAAAGCAACGTCCATCTGCATTTCGAACATGGCGCAACACTTTACGGCAGCACCCGACTGGAAGACTACCTTCCTATGAAGTCTGACTACGTGTCGCTAAGGACACAGACGAGTACGGTTCAACTGATCTATGCCGACAAGGTGAACAATGTCGTGATTGACGGCTACGGCACAATTGACGGTCGGGGCCGAACATTCAAGAAACTATCGTGGAATGATGAGGGTATTACACGCCCTCACCTACTCCGCTTCATCCAGAGTCACGATATTACCATCAAGGACATTACCCTGAAGAACAGCGGTTGTTGGATGCAGCACTATCTGGCTTGCGACCGCCTCACTATCGACGGCATCAAAGTATTCAACCGCAACAACTACAACAACGATGCCCTTGATTTGGACGGATGCCACGAGGTAACCGTCACCCGAATGATGGCAGATTCCGACGATGACGGCATTACCCTTAAATCCGCCTCACCCCGTCTCTGCGAAAACATCTGTATCAGCAACTGCATCGTCTCCAGTCACTGCAATGCCGTCAAACTCGGAACAGAAACAAATGGCGGTTTCCGCAATATCAACATCAGCAATATTGTTGTCAAGCCCAGCTACGACCAAAAGGAAAAGTTCTTCGGACAATGGATTGGCTCATCAGCTATCTCGCTTGAGATTGTCGATGGTGGCGTAATGGAAAACGTCAATGTCAACAACATTAATATAGAAGGTACTGAGGCACCTATCTTCATCCGCTTGGGCAATCGGGCTCGCGGTTATATGATGGGAGGAAAAGACTTTAGTACGCTCATTCCCATTGATCATGTTGGAAAAATTAATGGCATTCACCTGGACAACATCCAAATTCGCAATGCGGGAGCTATGGGATGCAGCATTACAGGACTCCCCAACCACCCTGTTACCAATGTATGGCTCTCACGCATCAGCATCCACCACAAAGGGGGTGTAACAGCCAACGATATGCCGATGATAGACCGATCCATCAAGGACGAAAAAGAAAAAGACTACCCAGAATCCACCATGTGGGGCTGTCTGCCCGCCAAAGGCTTCTTTGTGCGCCACGCCAAGAATATTCACTTCAACGACATTACCATACAGACGGAAAACGAGGATGTACGACCGGAATTTGTCAATATTGACACCGAATAGTCCCCAAAAAAATCTTCATTTATAAATAAATACTATTTACGTAAACGTTTGCAAAAAAAACAAGAGGAAATGTTTTATATTTCACATTTTTTTGCGTATCTTTGCACCCAGAATATTCTATTTTCATTAAATTTTTAAAACTACTAATTTTATGTCTGTTAAATTTAAGAGTATCTTTCAAACAGCACTAATCATGTGCTTGCTCTTAGTCGTGGGCAATCTGTCTGCACAGACCACAGCTAAGGGAACGGTTACAGACCAGACTGGCGAACCAGTTATTGGAGCAACCGTAGTTGAGAAGGGGAATCCCAAGAATGCAGCAGTCACCGACTTTGACGGTAACTTCACACTGAAGCTCCAGAAGTCTAAGACCGTAGTCATCTCTTACATCGGCATGGTTACCCAGGAAGTGACTGCCAGCGACAACATGAAGGTCACGCTGCAGGATGACAACGCCTCTCTGGAGGAAGTGGTTGTCGTAGGTTACACCAGCAAGGCCCGTAAGGACCTGACCGGTTCTGTCGGTTCTGTCAGCGGTGCCAAACTGGCTGCTGTACCTGTCACCTCTGCCGCTGTTGCCCTGCAGGGTAAGATTTCCGGTGTGCAGGTGACCACCGTCGACGGTCAGCCTGGTGCCGACGTTAACATCCGCGTTCGTGGCGGCACGTCAGTGACACAGGAGAACCACCCTCTGTTTATTGTTGACGGTTTCCAGGTAGACAATATCAACGATATTCCTCCCACGGATATCGCCAGCATCGATGTGCTGAAGGATGCCTCCCTGACCGCCATCTACGGTGCCAAAGGTGGTAACGGTGTAGTCGTGGTAACCACCAAGTCGGCCAAGGAAGGCAAGGTGCAGGTCAGCTTCAACGGCAACCTGAACATCAGCCACATTTCCAAGACCTTAGACCTGATGAATGCTTCTGATTTTGCCAAGTATCAGTATCAATGGCACTCTTGTAACGGTACACGCTCGGACAACGGTAAATTCTTCCGTGCCAATTTCGGCAATCCCTATGACCTTGACATGTACTCCAAGCTGCCCTCTCACGACTGGCAGGACGAGGTGATGGGAGAAACCCCACTGAACTACTCTGCCAACGTCACTATTGGTGGTGGTTCTGACAAAGTGAAGTTCAATCTCTCGCTGACACAGTCAGAAGACAAAGGTATCATCATGGGTTCTGGCGTACGCCGTACCAACATCAACTTCAAGACCAACGTACAGGTTACCAAGAACTTCAGCATTCAGTTCAACCCCAAGTTCTCGTTCCGTCGTGACCAAGGTGCTGGCGGTGAGCATGTGGGTACAGGTGGTATCATCGATGTGCTGAAGTATCGTCCCACTAATGGTTTACGCGAATTTGGCTATGTAGATCCTGCTTATGCCGACCCTGCTGAAGAGGAACTCTTCCATTATACCAATCCAAAGAGCGACATTGCCATTAACCAGCTCGTCAAGCATTCATACACATACACTAATGCCGTTGCACTGGAATGGAAGCCCATCAAAGGATTAAACCTGCGAACCGAAGCCACTATCGGCCTACAATGGACTGACCAAAGTCGTTTTTATGGCGGTTACACTAGCGAGGGTTCGAAGGCAGTACACAAAAACCTGCCTTTGGCTACGCTTTATAATACCAAGCGTTTCAACTACGTTTGGACGAACACAGCTTCCTATAACTTCAGCATCAAGGACGAGCATAACCTATCATTCCTGCTGGGTACGGAAATATACGAAAATCAAGTACGTAAGCAGCAATTGACTAGTCACCTTTTCCCCGCAACATTTACCGCACAAGAAGCCTGGAACAACATGGGAAAAGGCACTCCTTATCCTTATGACACCTATTCTTCGCTGTCTACCCCCGACCGTACAGCATCTTTCTTCGGTCAAGCCAGCTACAATTATAAGCACAAATACTTGATTTCTGCCACGATGCGTGCTGACGCTTCTACGCGTTTTGCCCCTGGCTACCAGTGGGGTTACTTCCCCTCTGTATCTGGAGCATGGGTCATCAGCGAGGAGCCGTTCATGAAAGATATTTCTTGGATAAGCCAGTTGAAGTTGCGTGCTGCCATCGGTCTGGCAGGTAATAACCGCATTGACCAAGATCTCTACCTCGAGCTTTACGAAAACAACTCATCTGCCGGTCCTGGTTTTGGTGAAATAACCCCATCTGGTGAGCAATACTATGGCAACAAGAACGGCGACCAGTTCTTCAACAAGAAGATTAAGTGGGAGACCACCATCACCCGCAACTTGGCAGCAGACATCTCGCTGTTCAATGGCCGTCTGACCATCACACCAGAATTCTATTGGAATACCACCCGTGACTTGCTTTACAAGTCAAACCTGCTCCAGTTAGGCTACACCAGCCAGATGCAGAACATCGGACAGGTAACCAACAAGGGTATCGAGTTGTCTATCAGCGGCGACATTCTGCAGGGTAAAGACTATGTGCTGAGTGCCAATATAACTTTTGGCCACAACAAGATGAAGATTGACAAGCTAAACGGCACAGAAGATGTACGTTTCGAGGAAGGCAAACGTTGGAAGTCGAGCTACAATGACTACATGCTACGTGTCGGCGATGAGGTGGGTCTAATTTATGGTTTTGTCTATGACGGTCTCTACCAGTTCGACGAGTTCTACTATGATCCGCAAAACAACTACATCGCCCTGCCTTGGGGCAGCAGTGCTGCTGACAATGGCACCAGCAACAACTGTGGACCTCGTGAAGATGGTTATATTACGGTTATTAACGATGTCTCAGACAAGTCGAATAGTGGTATCGCCACTCTTCCTGGTAAGATTAAGTTCAAAGATTTGGATGGTGACGGACGAATCACTGAGAAAGACCGTACTGTCATCGGTAATACCAACCCGAAATTCCAAGGTGGTTTCGGTCTGAATGGCTCTTATAAGAATTTCGACTTCACGGCCAACTTTACCTATATGCTGGACTTCGACATCAACAATGCCACAGCATATGCCCTGTCTTCATCAAATGGTAACAGCAAGAAATTCTATAATGTGCTTGCTAAGTTTGCCGATGGGTGGCAGTATAACGACATAGACGGCAGCATCACTGGCACCAAGGGTGACATTCTCTACAGGGCCTACTATTTGACTGACCCTGTAAACATTTACAAGCAAGGTAACCAAAACCGTGGCCTGTGGAATCCTACCGACGTGACCAAAAACATCTGCCACTCATACTTCATTGAAGACGGTTCGTTCCTGCGCTGCTCTGACGTGACTTTAGGCTACACACTGCCCAAGCAACTCACTCAGAAAATCGGTATCTCGAAGGCACGCTTCTATGTGTCAGCCTCTAACTTGTTCATTATCACCAGCTATTCTGGTTACGACCCTGAAGTCGACATTCAGACAGGTCTGACACCTGGTATGGACTACAACCGTTATCCACGCAGCCGCACTTTCACCTTCGGTACCAACATCACGTTCTAATTAATAAGATACAGATATGAAAATCAAGAATATTTTACTGACAGGACTTGCATCATTGGCATTGGTGTCCTGTAACGACTATTTGACTGTCGAAGCCCCGTCAGCATACACCGAGGAGTTTGTCTTCACACAGAAGACGGAGATTGAGCGTGCCCTTAACGGCGTATATGCCCAGGCACTTGTAGGAGACTTGTATGGCAATGCTTATCAGCTGACGTTCAACTACAATAGTGATGTAGACATCCAAATCAGTTCTGATGGTAGCCACAAAAGCTCGACTTACGCGCGTTACGACTGTGACGACGAAGGTAGTGACATCTTAAAGTTTTGGACAGCTGCCTACAGACTAGTTGAGTATTGCAACAAGTTCATCTCCTCGGCAGAGAACAGCAAGTTCTATGTAAAACAATACGACGATCCTGAGTGGAAGCAAGACGCCCAGGTTCTACAATGGATTGGTGAAGCAAAATGCCTACGTGCCATGATTTATCATGACCTTGTGGTGATGTTTGGTGATGTTCCCTTCACCTTTACTCCAGCTTCAAAGCGAGGAGAGTATGTCTTCCAATTAACAGACCGAGAGGACATTCAGGACTCACTAATTGCTGATTTAAAGAAAATTTCTCCTTTTATGTCACCTGCCAGTAGCGTCACCGTAGAGCGTTGCTCTAAGGAGTTTGCCCAGGCAATGATAGCACGTATCGCCCTGACAGCTGGTGGTTATTCCTTGCGCCCCAACAAGACCGATGCTACTAATTATGGCACTATGCAGCGCCCTGACAATTGGAAAGAGTACTACAAGATAGCCCGTGACTATGCAGACTCCGTCATCACGGCTAATGGTCACGATCTTAGGGCTGAATACCAGACGGTATTTGTCAACGAGTGCAACTATCAAGTTGTTAACAATGACGACCCCATTTTTGAAATACCCTTTGCCAAGGAGTCGACAGGCAATACCGGCTACATTCAGGGTCCCACTTACTCTGCCTACGAAAACAAGACTACTGGTTCTTGGGGTGAGTGTAAGGGCAACGGACGCCTGCATGCCTTCTATCGTTTCCTGTTCCGCGAGAATGACAAGCGTCGCGAGTTTGTCAATGGCATGTGGTACTACACCTACCGCATGGATAACCAGAACAATCAAGTAGACTCTATTGTGATACGTAATGACTATAGCGTACATAACAATAAGTGGTCAAAGCTGTGGACAGCTGACGGATCAGCCTTAGGTAATGCCTCCACAGGTTCTACTGGTATCAATTTCCCCTACATGCGCTATGCTGACGTACTGCTGATGTACGCAGAGACAGCCAATGAATTGGATGGAGGTCCCACGGACGCAAAAGCAGTAGACTGCTTGACGAAAGTACACAAGCGTGCTTTCACCGATGGTGATGCTGCATTTATTTCGGAGGCTGTCGCCAGCAAGGATGCCTTCCAAAAGGCTGTAATGGATGAGCGCAAATGGGAATTTGCAGGTGAGAACATCCGTTGGCGTGACCTGGTACGCACTAACACGCTGTCAGAGGAATTGATGTACAGTTTCCTGCGCTACCATGCTGCAGGTATGTCTGGTGACTCTGGCTTCGAGGAGGCTCTCAATGAGCATGATGGGAACAGTTGGAACTATAGGCCACTTACTATTTACTATCACAAATACTATGCGTCAGAGGGTACTGACCAACAAAAACTGATTGCTCACCGTATGATTAAGAACCAGTTGTATGGCTACACGATAAATGCAGCTTACGATTTTGATTTGAAATATCCTAACCAGTCGCTGCCCAGTTTGCGTCTGTATAATGCCTATAAGGGTATCTCACAGCCTACCACCAGCCAAATCCGTACCTTCGGATTCTCTGCCGATGGATGGAGTAATGCAAAATTCTACAACTGGTTCAATGACAACACAGCTCAACCCGTCAATCAGTGTAAGTATAGTTTCTATGGATTTATGCGCACTGATGATAACGGAAATATTTGGGTTATTCGCAATGGTGTCCAAGAGCAATTCAATGCTATTCCAAGCGATATTACCACACTGCCTCCTGTTCGATATATCCTGCCTATCCCCAGACAGGTTATTCAACGCTCAGAAGGTGCCTTTAAGAACTACTATGGCTATTAATTACAACTATAAAGAATCAAGAATATGAAAAAGATATTGAATAGTATCATGCTACTTCTGTTGGCAGGCACCACTCTGACAATGGTGTCCTGTAAGGACGACGACAACAGTTCGTCGACCAATACCGACAGGGAGTTTATGACCATGTTCATCTGTGACAATACCCGAGGCAAGGGCACTGACTATCCTTACAACAGCGAAAAAGACTATGGCTACTCGTCACACGGCAATAGCATACATCTTTATTGGTACGGCGTAAAGGATTGCGCTGGTTACCAAATTCAGATGAGCCTGCAGATCAAGGTAAGCGGAGGTCCTGAAGCTTGGGCGAAAGTTCAAGGGACAAGCGATTTGCTGCTTGACACCATAGTTGGTCCTAAACAATTAGACATGCTGCTCAAGGACCTGCAGTATTCTACCAACTACCGCTTTGCTATTCGTGCACTCTCAAAGCTTGATAAGAACATCAAGGGCGACGAGTCGACCTTTGCACATGCCTCCAATTGGTGGGGTCATGGCAATGGACGTCAGTGGCAGGAGTATCTGGGTATCACAACTGATGACCGTTATCCTACTCCTATGGCCATCTACGTCAACCAGGCTGAGACTACAGAGACTGATATGCACGTCTACTTCAACACCAACATCAACGATTTGGGACTTAATCTTTCCGACGAAGATGACAAGGATAAATATGATGCCTATTATGAAAACTTCAACATCGACGAGAATGGTAACTTTGGGTATAAATACCTGACCGTTGTACCTTCTCCCAACAACCCCAACTCTACTGTTGACGAGAAGTGGAAGAAGTATGAGATTACAGATGAGGACCGTGCCCGTGGCTATGTGGTTGTAACAGGTCTGACCCCCAACTCCGTCTATGTGATTGATGTCATTGACCCCACCGTTCCCGTTCCCATCGATGCTAAGTACAACACCTGTACCGCCCGTTCTGATGGTCAACCTGGCGAACCTATCTTGTTGTCGCACGACGAGCTTCTGGCACAAGCTGCTAGTTTACCGCTTCCTAAGAACGACAATAAGCGTGCCGATGTCTATGGCCCAATGGCAGAGAAATACAATGCCGCTCCTATTACGCCAACCCTCTATGATTTCATTTCTGACACCAAATATGCTGAAGGTCAGACCTTTATGTTGGAAGGTGGAAAGACCTACTATTTGGATGGCAACGACATAACCTGCAAGGGTTTTGTGCTGCGCACCAATCCTGCCGACGTGGCTCAGGGCAAACGCGCTCGTGTCATCTGTGGTATTGGTAACAGTTCTGCTGTATTTACCCAAGGTACTGAAGGACGCCAATGGGACGGATGCCCCTACTCTATGTTCACCTTCGGACGTTCGCCTGAAGCTGGTGAGGGTGGTGAAATCTATATGAAGAAGCTGGCTTTCTACGACATTGACTTTGACAACCCTGAATGTTTCAATTATGGTGACCAAAAAGCAGGTATAGGAAATGCTACGGGTAACTATTTCTTCAACATGTTTAGTGATGGTATGGCTATTACCCTTGACTCACTGGTCATTGAAAATTGCACCTTTAAGCGCCTCGTCCGCGGCTTCGTTCGCGAGCAGGGTCCCAACTACAAACGTTGGAACCACGTACTTATCAAGAACAATCTGTTCTACGACTGCGGTTACTATAGCAATGGTGCTGGCGGCTACTGCTGGATTGATGGTGCTGGCAACAATGGTAAGACTAATATGCTGGCAGACTTCAAGGCTATAGAGAATACCTTCTACGATTGTCCGTTCCCTGCTTTCATCAAACAGCAACTGAGCGATGCCTATAAGTATGAGGGCGATTCCAAGTGGAACATCACTTTCTCGAACAACACACTTGTAAATTACAACACACGTGGTGATGGTGCCATTTTCAAACTCACTCGTATTCCCAATGGTTCTGTGTTCAATGTTGAGAACAACCTGATAGTTCTCTGCAAGCAGAATGGTGACCAGCGAGTACTACAGCAATATGGTGCCTATACCGCCGACACAGAGCCTATGCCTGACGGCTCCTCTGGACAATGCACGCTGAACTTCCACAACAACTGGTCGCCCAATAATGACCTGACCAATGGTTCCATCTTCAGTTCACGAGCATTTGACAATGAGAAAGACGGCTTTGGATTCCTCGTGGCAAACCAAAAGGCAACGCTCAATGGTTCGTTGAAAGTTGCTGTTGCCGATATTTCAGCAACAGACCTGTTGATTAGTCCGTGTCCGCCACACATTGCTGCCACGGCAGAAGACCAAAACATGCACAGAGCAGATGCATTGGATGGAACTGCTACGACACAATATAATGTGAACCTTTACTTCAAGAACAAAGATAACGACATCTGGAACAACAAAGCCGGTGCAGCTCGTTGGAGAGAGAAGTAACAGGAAGTATTAAAATCGAAAAATTGTAAAAAATAGGATTATGAAGACATTCAAAAAATCGATATTTGCTGCATTTGCAGTGGTGGCAGGCATCAGCCTGACCACCGCTTGCAGTGATGCCAATGAGTATGAGGATGCATATACAGACAATCCGTCATGGATCGAGAACTATACCGATTCTACAAAGATTGCCCATCCTGAGTCATTGGCTAATACCAAATGGGTACGCGGCACAGGCATTAAGCAGAGTGCCTTTGGGCAAGAAGTGCAAGGCTTCGTAGAGAGCCTCGACTTTGTCAGTGCTGACTCTGTAGCAGTTAAGATGAGTCAGGGTACAACAACCGATGGGACATGGGTTGATGACTCCAACACGGAAAAAATCCCACTTTATGAATACACATACAGCGCTACGACTGGAAACATACAGATTCTGCAACGTAATGTCAACAAGGGACAGGTTACAAAGACTGCCATTTTTGTCGGTGTTGCAGTCAATGGAACATGGGATGTCATCACATTGATTCACTATGGCGACACTCCGGTACAGACCTATCTTGTGAAACAGTAAGTCAGCTTACATCATAGCGTTAAGAGACCGTCCACTAACGGTCTCTTTTCTTTTTCCACGCAAACCTTTACGTAACTATTTCTAAAGAAAAAAAACAAAATATTTGGTAATTTCAGAAAAAAGTCCTATTTTTGCACCGTATAATGCAAAATAAGCTACAGACAAATCTTTTTTTTTATTAACTAATAAGTTTAAATTATGAAGAAATTTTTTACTCTAATCTGTGCCCTTATGGGCTTCGTTGGTGCTGCCAATGCAGCAACAGTGGACGACATTGCTCCCTTGAAGCACAGCTATGTGCTGGTGTGCGATGATTTAGGAGCGCGTCCTGGAAAAGGGAACCTCTTTGGTGATGATCATTTTCTGGATGTAACAGGTGGTAGTACGGCTACTAACAAAGGTAAGGTTAATCTTGCTGCTGCTGATGGCGTTTTAGTGACAGAAGAAATTGCTGCCAAGTACGGAGAAAATGGAGAACATTACAACTTCCTCCGTCTGAAGAAAGCTCAGGATGTGATTGCCATGAAAGTGACAGCCCAGTCCAAGGTAATCATTTTCTACCAAGACAACGCCAAGGATGATCGTTATCCCGTTTTTGCCAAGGACGCTGCTCTGAAAGAGCGCCTTGCTGATGGTGTAAGGTCTGAGAGATGCTCTGGTGAAGAGGGATCTCCAGCTAACAACCTCAGAAGAATGGAATGGACTGCTACAGATGATGGTTTAGTGTATGTAGGTGATAATAATGGCGACATGTTCGTGAGCTTCATCATCATTGAGGCAAAAGAAGCTCCTGGTACTCCCACTATTAAGGTAGGTGCACAGACTTTCGAAAACGGTCTTTGGTTCCGCGAGGTAACAGCCAAGGCTAACGGTTACAAGATGGAGGGTTCTGACGAAGAAATTCCTACCATCCTGACCTATACCACCGACGGTACTGATCCTTCAGCTACCAGCCCTGTCTACACAGAACCTATCAAGTGCTACAAGGACATGACCGTTAAATTCCAGGCATATCAGGATTGGGGAACCGGTGCTGACGAAGGCTTCAAGTGCGATGGTGCCGACAACGAGGCTAATGTCAACTTTTCGTTTGACGCTCCTGAAATCGCTGCTGACGGAGCAGCCGTTACCATTACTTCTCCTTATGAGGGTGCTAAGAACTACTACGCTCTGAATGACGGTGAAGCTGTGGAGGGCAGTTCATTCACATTGACAGAGTCAGCTAAAGTTTCTGCTTACTCTCAGATCGTAAATGGTACATACGCAACCTTCACGACAAAGTCTACTACCAAGGAGGTTTACGTACTCGATCCTATCAAGACTAAGCAGACATTGACTATGACAGGTGACAAGGTAGAGAATCCTGACAAGAAAGCTGACACAGATCCTAATTTCATCGTTGAGAATGGTGCTGTAAATCACGACAAGAAATTCTTCTTCATCAGAAATACAGGCTTCAAGGTTGTCGAGGAAGCTCAGTATCAGGTTCCCGCTGGTCAGGAGATTTACTTGATGATGAACGGTGACATCATTACCTTCGAGGTTGCAGAGGGCGACTCTGTAGACGTTGTAGTTACCTGCTCAAAGAATTCTTGTAAGAACATCAATCTCACTGATGAAGAAGTTGATGCAGAAGGCTCAAAGGTTGCCAACGACCGCAAGTGCTTCATCAACGTTGATGGCACAAATTATAGTGCAGTTGACGCTGAGGGTAATGAAGCTGCTGACCTCAAGCGCAATCCCGATGCCAATATCGTGAAGTTCGGTCTGAAAGCAGGTATCCACACCTTCAAGAAGTATTCTGGCACAGGTAACATCCTGGTTTCTTCTATCGAAATTACTCCAGTAGAAGCCACTGGCATTCAGAATGTCAAGAATGCAGCCCAGGCTCAGGACGGTGCTATCTACAACCTCGCTGGCCAGAAGGTTGATGCAGCCTACAAGGGTCTGGTTATCAAGAATGGTAAGAAGTTTGTGAATAAGTAAGCAAAATGAAAACTTGCTTTCATTTCCGAACGAGACAAACTCGGTGAAAGCCAAGATGATTCAGAAGTAATTCTGTAACATACATTAAATCATTCAGGTGCGGCCATACGACCGCACCTGTTTTATTCCTACAGAAAAAGAAGAATTCATGACTGACAATAAGGGCGGACACTTTTTGATGTCCGCCCTTTGATTTTATAACTATAGTAATTATTCCTGATTATTCGTGCAGCGCAACGCTTATTATATCAAGAATCACAGGAATATACTACATATTGTTGGAATGTTTGTGACTTATACTACCAAAATTACATATAAATCCCCTAATATTGGGTATTTTCAGATTTTTGTCCATTCGTCTCTTTCCCAGCCATTCATTCTATAGCATCAAGAAACATTTCGTTTTCCCACCAATTATTTGGAAAATTCACGAATAGTCCGTACCTTTGCAAAGATATTAAAAACATACTACTTAATTAGCAAGATGAAACAGCTTCTACGAAACTGGCATTTCGCGATAACTTTGCTATGTTGCACTACGGTATCGGCACAGGAAAAACCATTAGCATTTCCTGGCGCTGAAGGATTCGGGTGTTATACCACTGGAGGACGAGGTGGCAAGGTATATCATGTCACCACGCTGGAAGATAGTAAACAAAAGGGAACGCTACGATGGGCTAATGCACAGCAAGGACCCAAGACGATTGTGTTCGATGTGTCAGGGACGATTTTCCTGAAGTCACCTTTACGTTTTGCTGAGAACACAACCATTGCAGGGCAAACAGCTCCGGGAGATGGTGTCTGTCTTGCAGACTATCCTGTTTCCGTCAGCTCAAACAATATAATCCGCTACATGCGTTTCCGACTGGGCAATCGGCAGGTAGATCATCATGAGGGCGACGGACTGGGAGGTAGCCGGTGCCATGATATCATAGTGGACCATTGCTCTATCAGCTGGTCCATAGACGAATGCCTGTCCGTTTATGGCAATCGTGATTTCACGGTGCAATGGTGTATCATATCGCAAAGTCTGAACAATGCAGGTCATCAGAAAGGCAAGCATGGATATGGTGGAAACTGGGGAGGCAGTGGAGCCTCGTATCATCATAACCTGATAGCTCATCACACTTCCCGCACGCCCCGATTGGGACCGAGTCCGTTTACACAAGAGGATGAGCGAATGGACTTGCGCAACAACGTCATATACAACTGGACAGAGAATGGATGTTATGGGGGTGAGGCTATGACGGTGAATATTGTGAACAACTATTATAAGCCGGGACCTGGAACTCCAACAGACTTGAGAGGTATGCGCATTGCAGCTCCTAATATACGCACCTCAAAATATACGCACCACGGCACAAAACGTCCTAATGTCTGGGACAAGATGTGGCATGTTTGGGGTAAATATTATGTGGAAGGAAACGTTAATTCGAAATATCCTGAGGTGACTCGCCATAACTGGGATTATGGCGTATGGAACCAGATAGACCGTCTGGGAAACGATGGCACATATTCTGCTGTTACACAAGATACCATCCGCCTGCGTGAGCCCATGCCGTTTGCGCCTGTCGTCACGCACACCGCAGAGAAAGCCTACGAGTTAGTGCTACAGGAAGCCGGTGCCAGCCTGCATCGTGATGCGCTGGACAAGATGATTGTCAAAGATGTCCGCGAGGGCACTGCCACCTTTACAGGAGAGGGCTGTGCCCCAGGTATCATCAATACCCAAAACGATGTACATTTCGGTGCAAGTCCCTGGCCAGAGCTAAAAAGCAAGAAAGCTCCCAAGGATACTGATGGCGACGGCATGCCCGACGAATGGGAGCACCGTCACGGTCTGAATCCCACCAACCCCGCCGACGGCAACACCGTCAACAGCGACGGCTATACCCATCTGGAGAATTATCTGAACGCAATCACTAAATAATAAAAAACAATGAAAAAAGTACTTATCACACTGCTGGGCGCTTTTGCCCTTCTGCCCATGATGGCAGGCAACAACAATGTAGCCCCGTGGGGCTGGGCAACCTGCTCCGACGAGGCTGGCACCGCTTACATGCTAAACGGTGGAAACTTTTCGGATGCTACAACCGCCACCCTGACTGCTCTTGGTGACGGCAAGACCGACGATTCGCAAATCAAGCAAGCCATTGCCAAGAACGACATCATCATCTTCGACGGTTCCAAAGGCGACTTCACCATTGGCGAGACCATGAAGATTTCGTCAACGAAAAACAAGACCCTCATCGGCATCAACAATGCCCGACTGTGTACGAAGTTCTTCCTGACCGATGAGGACAATGCCTACCTGAAGAGTCAGAACCTCGAAGGACTGAGCAGCACAGATCAATACACTGGCACCCTGCCCGATGGCACGACCCTGACCTGCGACCGACGGGCCTTCTTCACCAAGAAAGCCATCATGGAGCTGCAGTATCAGAAGACAGGAGCCTATTCGCTGCCCAACAAGTCGGGAATCTTCCACATCGAGACCTCCAGCGAGAACATCATCATCCGCAACCTCTCGCTCATTGGCCCGGGGGCTGTCGACATCGACGGTGCCGACCTCATCACCAATCAGGGCAAGCATGTGTGGATAGACCACTGCACATTCGTAGACTCGCAGGATGGCGCACTGGACAGCAAGGTGTGCGACTGGGCAACCTACACCTACAACCACTTCTACTACACCTCGCGCAGCTATTCACATGCCTATACCTGCGGCTGCGGATGGGTGAGCAACCACGAGATGGTGATCCACATGACCTTTGCCTGCAACATCTGGGGCGAAGGCTGTATGCGCCGACTGCCACAGGCCGATGACTGCTACATACACCTCGTCAACAACTATCACAACTGCCCCGGCAACAGCGTAGGCATGACCATCAACAGCTATAGCCGAGCCCTGGTAGAGGGCAACTATGCTGCCTCAGGCGTGAAGAGTCCGCTCACTGGCAGCGGTGCCAACCGCAATGTCACCGCAAAGGATAACAGTTTCTCGGCTTCCTCCGTGGGCGAGCCGGTGTCTGTTCCCTACACATACAACAAGATTGCCGCCGCCGATGTACCCGCCACACTGAGAGGCGAAGAGGGGGCCGGAGCCAAGTTAGGCAACGATGCCGAATACATTCTCTCCACCATCCCGACCAAAGACCGCGGAACAAAGACATCCTCACTGTATTATTTTGTCGATGGGCTGGTCGGCAAAAACAGTAGCGGACTGTCGACGGTAGATTTCAGTGACGGTGCTACCTTAGTGCTGAACAATAGCAGCAAGGCTTGGTCCAATGGCACTGCTGTCACCATCGACGGCGAAAGCTATACCACGCTGAAACTGTCGAACGGCGCAGAAAACATCTTCACCGCACCAGAAGGCAAAGATGTCAGAAGCATCACCTTCTATTCCTATATCAATGTGAAGGAAGAGAACATCAACTTCACGACTTATCCTGAATATGGCTTCCGCACATGCTATTGGGGCAAGGTGGCAGACCAGTCATACACAGAGTCTGCATCCGACGTGCAGATACTCAAGTCAAGAGACCCCAAGAGTCCTGATATAGCCACCTTCACCATCAATCCGACACATGTGGTGAAATTCAGCAACAAGGGTGAACAACTTTGCTTCGCCATGAAGGTGACCTATGTCGAGCAGTCTACAGGCATCTCAGCACCTCGCACCATACAACAACCTACAGATCATGCTGTCTACACCCTCCAGGGTGTCCGCGTGGACCATCCCTCTAAGGGCATCTATATCCAAAACGGAAAGAAGATTATTATTAAGTAAAGACTATGAAGAAACTACTTGTAACTATACTGTTTATGGTATGGGTATCGGCCTTGCAGGCGCAGATGCTGCCCTACCAGAACCCGGCACTCACCGCAGAGCAACGGGCAGAGGACTTACTAGGTCGTCTTACGCTTGACGAGAAAGTGAAGCTGATGATGGACACCTCGCCAGCCATTCCGCGACTGGGTATCCCACAATTCCAGTGGTGGAACGAGGCGCTGCATGGGGTGGGACGAAACGGATTTGCCACCGTATTCCCCATCACAATGGCAATGGCAGCCTCATGGGACGATGCCCTACTACACCAGGTGTTCACTGCCGTCAGCGACGAGGCCCGTGCAAAGGCTCAGCAAGCCAAGAAAGCCGGTAACATACAACGATACCAGAGCCTGTCGTTTTGGACACCGAACATCAACATATTCCGTGACCCTCGATGGGGACGCGGACAGGAGACCTATGGTGAAGACCCCTATCTGACAACGAAGATGGGACTGGCCGTGGTACGCGGTCTACAAGGTGTCGGATATCATGGCGAAGACCTGGGCATCAGCAAATACCGCAAGCTACTGGCTTGTGCCAAGCACTTTGCCGTACATAGCGGTCCGGAATGGAACCGTCATACGTTCAACATCGAAAACCTGCCCGAGCGCGACCTGTGGGAAACTTACCTGCCAGCCTTCAAGGCATTGGTACAAGATGGAAAGGTGGCTGAGGTGATGTGTGCCTATCAACGCATCGACGGCGACCCCTGCTGCGGCAATGCACGCTACGAGCAACATATCCTGCGAGACTTATGGGGATTCAAGGGACTGATTACCAGCGACTGCGGTGCCATCCGCGATTTCCTCCCCCAGTGGCACAATGTATCAAAGGACAATGCAGCTGCCTCCGCAAAGGCGGTTCTGTCTGGTACTGATGTAGAGTGCGGCTCGGAATACAAGAACCTGCCTGCTGCCGTGAAGCGTGGTGACATCAAAGAGGCAGACCTAGACCGTAGCCTGCGCCGACTACTGATTGCCCGCTTTGAATTAGGCGACTTCGACAAGGACGAACAGAATGCCTGGACACAGATTCCTGAGAGCGTCGTTGCCAGCAAGGAACACAAGGCGCTAGCCTACGAGATGGCCAAGAAAGGCATCGTATTGCTGAAAAACAATGGCATCCTGCCCCTTTCTAACATCAGACATCAAACATCAAACATTGTAGTCATGGGACCCAATGCCAACGACTCCGTGATGATGTGGGGCAACTATGCAGGCTACCCCACTCGTACCATCACAGCGTTAGAAGGAATCGGGAAGAAGGCAAAGGTCAGCTACATACAAGGATGCGGCCTGACCCGCAACGAGGCTTTCGAGAGTCGCTATGACAAGATTCAGAGTCCGTTAGGCTACAAGGGCATGCAGGCCATCTACTGGAACAACACCGAAATGAAGGGGAAGCCTGTGACAACCGTTAACATCGCGAACCCCATCCAACTGAGCAATGGAGGTAACACGGTGTTTGCCCCTGGCGTTAACCTGGAGAACTTCTCTGCCCGCCTGGATGGTATCTTCAAGCCCACAGCCGACGAGAAACTCATTTTCGACATCAGCGCTGACGACAAACTGCGCCTCATCGTCAATGGCGACACATTGGTGGACATCTGGAAAGTACGTCATCGCATTCAAGGCGCCAAGAAAGAGCTGAACGTAAAGGCTGGCGAACACTATCGTATTCAGATAGACTACGTTCAAGAAACTGGCTATGGTGCCCTGAACTTCGACATCAAAAAGAAAATCAATCCTACCCACCAGGAACTGCTGGCACAGATAGGCAACGCCCAGACGGTTGTCTTCGTAGGCGGTATCTCACCCAGTCTGGAAGGTGAAGAGATGAAGGTCAGCGAACCCGGTTTCAAGGGTGGCGACCGAACTAGCATTGAACTGCCTCAGGCGCAACGGGACATACTGGCCATGCTCCATCAGGCTGGCAAACAGGTGGTGTTTGTCAACTGCTCAGGTAGTGCGATGGGGCTCACGCCAGAATTAGAGTCATGTGATGCCATCGTTCAGTGGTGGTATAGTGGCGAACAAGGCGGAACGGCACTTGCTGACGTGCTCTTTGGCGACTACAACCCCAGCGGCAAGTTGCCCATCACATTCTACAAGAGCACGGAGGAGTTGCCCGATTTCCTGGACTACACAATGAAAAACCGCACCTATCGCTACTATACCGGCGAGGCGCTGTTCCCCTTCGGCTACGGACTGAGCTACACCACCTTCGACATCAGCAAACCCGTCTATAAGAATAATAAGGTACGCGTGACGGTAAAGAACACTGGTAACCGAAAGGGATTGGAAACCGTACAGGTCTATATGCGCCGTCTGGCAGACAAGGAAGGTCCGCAGAAAACACTGAAAGCCTACAAGCAAGTTGAGTTGGAAGTGGGTGAAAGCAAGACCATAGACATCGACTTCCCCCGTCAAAGCTTTGAGGGCTGGGATGCAGAAACCAACACGATGCGCATCGTACCAGGCAAGTACGAAGTGATGGTTGGTTCATCAAGTGCAGACAAGGACTTGAAGAAGATCCAGGTCGCCATCAAGTAAATTAATATAAAGAATATAGTCTGTCAAAGGTTCGTGATGAGCCACACCAGATAGCCTATATAGATAACTAGAAGCAGTCCGCCCTCCCAGCGCTCTACGGTATAACGGGTGCGAGAGAAAAGCCAGACTAGAATGACGGATAAGAGCATCACTGCCATATCGATGGTGGTGATGCCTTCTATTTCCAGGGGAGTGATAGCTGACGTCAGTCCAAGAATTAATAGGATGTTAAAGACATTGGAGCCTATCACGTTTCCTATGGCTATGGCAGACTGTCCTTTACGAGCAGCCACCACACTAGTAGCCAACTCTGGTAGCGAGGTTCCACCAGCCACGATGGTCAGGCCGACAACAGCCTCGCTAATGCCCAGCGACAAGGCGACATCGGAAGCAGAATCAACGAACAGATTACTACCAACCACCAGACCTGCCAAACCGAAGACGATAAAAAGAATATTCTTCCAAACCGGTGAACTCTCCTTAACCACATCATCCTTGCCAGCCTTTGACTGCACCAGCGTATAGGCCATAAATGCAGCAAAACCCAAAAGTAGTACAATACCATCAAAACGTCCTAGGAAACCATCGAAAGCAAGTACGGCGAGTAATATAGATGCCAAGACAGAACACGGGATATCCTTCTTTACCGTTGAAGGGCTTATCACCATAGGAGCCACCAATGCAGCAGTTCCCACGATAAGCATGGCATTCATCGTGTTTGATCCTACCACATTACCTACAGCCATATCTGGTGTACCGTTCAAAGCAGAGACCAAGCTGACAAAAAGCTCAGGAGCAGAGGTTCCTGCAGCCACAATGGTCAAACCGATGATAATCTCAGGTACGTTCAGACGACGAGCCAATGCAGAAGCACCCTCCGTCAGCTTGTCAGCACCAAACAGCACTAGTGCCACACCTACTACTATCAACAGGACATTAATTATCATCGTCGTCATCAAAATCAAAGTCAAAATCATCGTAACCTTCCAGAGATGGACCTACAAACTCGTCCAACGCACGACGGTCTTTCTTCGTAGGACGACCTGTACCACGCTGTCGGTCTATGAAACCGCTGATACGGTTCATCTCCAGCAATTCATACTGATCTGGAGGAGTGACATTCTCGTAAATTTCTGGGATTAGCTTCGCCCCCACCCTTTGCTCTATGGTTTTCAGTATCTTAAAAGAATACGTCACGGGAGGCTTGCGCACACTAACCACCTCACCCACCTTCACCATACGGCTAGGCTTCACATTCATGCCTTGAATCGTCACGCGACCATTCTTGATGGCATCGGCAGCGATGGAGCGTGTCTTGAAGATGCGTGCTGCCCACAGCCATTTATCTACTCTTGCTTCGTTTGTTTCTGCCATACAGGTGTCTTTCCCAACTTATTATACTGGTTCATCGTAACATCAATGCCTGCCAACACAAAACTCTTGACAATGTCAACAGCTACATCTATGCTAGGCTGCAGGTGTTCACGCTCCTCGGACGAGAAACGGCCCAGCACATGGTCAATCTGCATTCCTACAGGATAATCATTACCTATGCCCATACGCAGACGGGCATAGTTCTGTCCGATAAGCTGCTGAATATGTCCCAACCCATTGTGACCTCCGTTACTGCCATTACCTTTCAGACGAAAAGATCCCAAGGGAAGTGCCACATCGTCGCTGACAACCAATAACCTGCTTTGGTCTATATTCTCCTGGTTCAGCCAATAGCGAACAGCATTACCACTGAGGTTCATAAAGGTGGTGGGTTTCAGCAAAAACACCTTCCTACCTTTCAGACTTGTTTCAGCCAGAAAGCCATAGCGTTTGTCAGCAAAAACGATATTGGACGCCTTAGCAAAAGCGTCCAATACCATAAATCCTGTGTTGTGGCGGGTTTCGGCGTACTCGTCGCCCGGATTGCCCAAACCAACAATCAGATACTTGTCCATTCCTTTAAGGTAATAGGTAAAAGTGATAAGTGATCAATTTGCTACCGCCATTGCTGTCCGGAAGGGATTTTTCACTTTTCACTATTCACTTTTCACTTACTCTGCAGTGGCCTCAGCAGCAGCAGAACGAGAAGCACGTGTAGCCTTAACGGAGCATACGATAACCTCCTTAGGAGTAGCAATCTCCAGACCCTCGAAGCTCAGTGAGCCAACCTTGATGGCCTTGCCCAGCTGCAACTCTGTAACATCAATATCCAGCTTCTCAGGAATCTGCTTGTAAGGAGCTGTAACGTTAATCTTACGAATAGAAAGGCTCAGACGACCACCATCACGAACACCCTGTGCGTGACCAGTCAGGTTTACAGGAATACCTACAGTGATAGCCTTGGTCTCATTGATCTCGAAGAAATCAGCATGCATCAGGGCATCTGTTGTGGGATGGAACTGAAGTTCCTTAATGATAGCCTTGTGAGCAGTACCGTCGATATTCAGGTTTACTACATATACATGAGGTGAATAAACAGCCTTGCGGAGTTCTGCCATAGATGCTGTGAAGGCAAACGCCTCGGGCAGACCGTTCTCGCCCTTCTTCTCACCATACAAATTACAGGGAACCATTCCCTCCTTGCGAAGCTGCTTTGAGGCCTTCTTGCCTACGTCGGTGCGCTTCTGACCATTTACGTTAATCTCTTTCATAATAAATAAAATTGTGTTACTCTAAAATTAAGTGTTAAAGCTTAATCCACCATCACACGATGCGAAGGTTTAGCTCCGGCATCCCGTATGGGAATTGTCGAAAGCGGGTGCAAAGGTACACTATTTTTCGCTAATAGCCAAAGTTTTTCCTTTTTTTTCTTCTCGAGCAAGAATAAATCGCAGGTTTATTTTCTAATATAGTTATTTATTATGTACCTTTGCAACCTAAGTAATATTAAGAACAAAATCTATGAAACAGAAAATGCTATGGATGCTGACCGTCATCTTAACTTACGGCCTTTTGTTGACATCATGCGCTAACGACGACACGCCCGCCGAGCCGATTCCCGACCAGGTGGAAGCACTGCTAAAGAAGATGACGCTACGTGAAAAGATTGGACAGATGTTCTATATCCGCATTGAGTCGCTTGACCCCTCAATAGAATGGACTACCTACGACGACTTGGCGGCCCTCAAGAACCAGGAGATTACCATGAACATGAGGAATGTCAACAAGGAATACCCCGTGGGCGGCATCATCCTCTATGCATGGAACATCGAGGACGAAGCACAGTTGGGCACTATCATCTCGCAGATTCGGTCGCTGAACGGAAATCCACTGCTCTGCATTGACGAGGAAGGTGGCAGGGTGTCACGCATCGCCAACAACCCGAACTTCCACGTCAAGAAATACGCATCGATGGCGTCTATCGGTGAAACGGGCGACCCGCAGAATGCCTACGAATGCGGCAACACCATTGGTACCTACCTGAAGAAATACGACTTCGACATCGACTTTGCCCCTGTGGCTGACGTGAACACCAATCCGGACAACATCATCATCGGTCCGCGTGCCTTCAGCGACAAGCCTGAGGTGGCAGCTCAGATGGTGACAAACTACCTGCAGGGACTGAAGGATGCGGGTATCACAGGCTGCATCAAGCATTTCCCGGGTCATGGAGACACGACTGCCGACACGCACACGGGCTATGTACAGTCGCTGAAGACCTGGGACGAGATGAAGGACTGCGAGATGGTGACCTTCCGCGCAGGCATACAGTGGGGTTGCCAGCTGATCATGACAGCCCACATCGCCGTACCTAACGTCACCGGCTCTACCGTTCCCTCCACCATGTCGCCCATCATCCTGCAAGACAAGCTGCGCGGAGAGTTGGGCTACAAGAACATCATCATCACCGACGGCATGGAGATGGGCGCCATCACCCAACACTACACCAGTGGCGAGGCCGCCGTGGGCAGCATCCAGGCCGGTGTAGATATCGTGCTGGGTCCTCGCGACTTCACCGAGGCCTTCGATGCAGTGATGGCTGCTGTGAAGAACGGAACCATCAGCGAAGAGCGCATTAACCAGAGTGTGCGGCGCATCCTGACACTCAGATTCTCGAAGAATCGCCTATAGACATATTGCCAACGATGATGATGACAACAAGACAATGGCTGCTGGCGGCACTAATGGTGCTGGCAGTGGGGGCGCAGGCTGCAACGAGCGTCCGTGAGAAGACAAGACTGAGCGAGGGTTGGAAGTTCTCTCTGGGACATGCAGCAGACCCACAGAAGGACTTCGGGTGTGGCACGGAATATTTCAACTATCTGACAAAGGGCAACTCGATACACAACGAGGGTCCGTACAGTGTAAAATTCGACGATAGGACTTGGCAGGAGGTACGCATTCCACACGACTGGGTGACGACGCTGCCATATGCCCGCGAGGCCAGCCACTCGCACGGCTACAAAACCGTTGGCTGGCGCTATCCGGAAACCAGCGTGGGGTGGTACCGCAAGGTGCTCCACATTCCTGCCGGTGACGAGGGTCGGCGACTGCTATTGCAGTTTGACGGCATCTTCCGCCATGCCCAGGTGTGGTTCAACGGTTTCTGGATGGGCGAAGAACCCAGCGGCTATGCCACCCAGGTGTATGACGTGACAGAGTATGTCAACTACGGTGGCAACAACCTGATATGTGTGCGTGCCAACGCATCACTGGAGGAGGGCTGGTTCTACGAGGGTGCCGGCATCTATCGTGACGTGTGGCTCATCAAGACGTCACCAGTCAGCGTGGCACCTTTCGGTACCTTTGTCTATGCCGAACTGCAGCAGCCCTATAACCAGGCTGTTGTTCATGTCAATACAGAGGTGGTCAATGCGTCGCTGACGACACAAACGTGTCAGGTGGAGCACCGGCTATTCGATGCCGATGGTCACGAGGTAGCCCATAGCACCTCTCAAGCCCTGACACTGCAACCCAAGCAAACCCTCAACGCTCAACGCTCAACACTCAACTTAAACACCCCTCACCTATGGAGCACCACCGACCCCTATCTGTATAAAGTGGAAACCACGGTGAAGGTGGACGGAAAGGTGACTGACATCTATGAGACGACAACCGGTCTGCGCGACATCCGATTCGATGCCGACCGCGGATTCCTGCTGAACGGCAAACCGCTGAAGCTGAAGGGTGTCAACATGCATCAGGACCATGCCGGTGTGGGGGCAGCCATACCCGAAGCGCTCATGGCATGGCGCATCAAGCAGCTGAAGAAGATGGGATGCAACGCCTACCGAGCCTCGCACAACCCTATGACACCAGCCCAGCTGGACATTTGCGACCGCGAGGGCATACTGGTCATCGACGAGAACCGGTTGACGGGTGTCAACGACGAGCACCTGCGACTGTTGGAGAAGATGATACGCCGCGACCGCAACCACCCCAGCGTCATCCTCTGGAGCTGTGGCAACGAGGAATGGGGCATGGAGAACACCATCCAAGGCAGGCGCATAGCCGCTGCCATGCGTGAACATTCCCGGCTGCTCGATCCTACCCGTCCGTCGACCATTGCCAATGCCGGCGGCATAGAAATGATTAAGGGACTCGATGTGGTAGGCTTCAACTATATCCTGCAAAACGATGTCGACAACCGCAAGAAGGCAAATCCAACGTGGAAGATAGTAGGTACGGAAGAAACGACGGGCTGTGGCACGCGTGGTGTCTATTTCGATTCTGCCGATGCCCCTGGCCATATGCGCTCCATGAATCTCAGTGCCGACAAAGATGGCACGGAGAACCGCATTGAGCGCGGATGGCGGTTCTATGCTGAGCGCCCCTGGGCAGCAGGCTGCTTCTTCTGGACGGGCTTCGACTACCGCGGTGAACCGAATCCGCTGTCCTACCCCGCCCACGACTCAGAGTTCGGCGTGCTGGACTACTGCGGTTTCTGGAAAGACGAGGCGTGGTATTTGAAGTCGTGGTGGACGGACGAACCGACGCTGCACATCTTCCCCCACTGGAACCTGCAAGGCCATGAGGGCGAAGAGATAGAACTGTGGGCATACAGCAACTGCGACGAGGTGGAACTAACCGTCAACGGCAAGCGGCTGGGTCGCCAGAAGATGCCCCGCAACGGTCATCTGAAGTGGAAGGCCGTCTACCAGCCAGGGCGTGTGGTGGCTACAGGCTATAAGAACGGCAGACGCATACTGACCGAGACTATCGAGACCACCAAACCCGCTGCAAGGGTGGTGCTGAAAGCCGACCGCCAGCAGATAGCTGCCGACGGGCATGACGTGGCAGTGGTCAACATCGAGATTCATGACAAGAAGGGCCGTCTCGTCCCTGATGCCTGTCCCATGCTGACCTTCCGGCTGGATGGTGACGCCAGCATCATCGGCTGTGGCAATGGCGACCCCGCATACCTGGGCAGCGACCATCCAGACCAGCAGCCCTGCCATACATTCAGCATCCCCGCCTTCAACGGACGGGCTCAGGTGCTGATACAAAGTGGCCAACAGCCGTCGACGACAACCCTGACGTGTACTGCCGACGGACTGAAGGACGGACTGCTGTCTGTCACTTCACGATGAACTGCATGATAATGGACGCAAGATAATCATTAAATAGCGTTGAAGATAAAATGGTGAACATAAAGCGGAGCAGCCTCGTAGGTTGCCCCGCTTTCTCTTGTGTCACCACCGTGCGCCTAAAGCAGCGCCAGTGGACCGTATCCCATGCAACTGGTCGTGCCCAGTGCCGTCAGGAATGCTGTGAGTGCGGCTACTACTACCTTCACCACTACCTCAATAATCCGATTCTTCTTCATACGCTACTTCTTACTTCAGCCTTCAGCCTTCACTATTCACTTTTCGCCTTAGCCCTCGTCACCTCCGCCGGGAGTCACGGTACCGGTATTGCCACCCTGGTTGTCGCCACCAGAATCCGTGGTTCCGTCACCCGTGCTTCCGCCCTGGCTTTGGTTGTCGTTAGAATCATCCTCCTCGATGTCTCCGCTGTCGCTCGAGGTCACGCGCTTCAGCACGTTGCCCTCTTCGTCCAGACAGGTAATCTGAATCGAGGTGTTCTTCAGCTCGTCCTTCAGCTCCACGTTAGGGGTGAAGATGATGCGGCGCACGCTGATCAGACTGGTCTTCACGTCCTCCAGGTCAGCCACTGCCTTCGAGCGGACGCCGAAGCGCATCGTTCCCAGTCCGGGCAGAGGGATGGAGTGACCTTCGGTCGCCCACGTACGGATTACTTCACCTGCGGCATCCCAAGCCGCCTTGATGACACCTGCAGAGATACCAGAGTGGGTAGCTGCCTCCGCGAACACCTTCTTCTCCTGGATGGGGATGTACAGGTCGGGGCGCATCACGAACTTCTTACCAGGGTTCTTACCCAATTTCACTTCACGTCGTTGTGCAATTACTTTAATAGCCATAATTTTTAATAATAAGTTAGTTAGACATTTGTTGATAATTTTGTTAATACTTTCGTTGTCTTTCAATTCCGCTGCCAAGATGCCTGTTAAGAGAAAAACTTGCTACCATTAATGCGCGCAATTTCTAGATTTAAATCTCGCAATTTTTACCCTTAAAGACCGTCTCTCCTGCTTCATTGTTTTGACACTGCAAAGGTACGATGTTTTCAAAGCGATTCCAAATTTTTAGCCGTTTTGGGTGGAAAAACGCGATTTTCATGTTGAAAATCGGGCGAGTCGATTTTTAGTCCTGTTTTTATTCAGGAAAAGACAACATTGTGAAGGTCTCCGGAATTCAGAATTCAGAAATTCAGTTTTTTGGGCTGCCATACACCAGACTGAGAAAAGTAGTATTATTATATATAATATATATATTATATATAATAATAGAATATTATTCAACAATTTCCGTCATTTTAACCTGTCTCTGTAGAAACTGAATTCTGAATTTCTGAATTTTCCCCCTATGTCAAAAGTGAAAAAGTGAAAAACTGAAAAAAATGACTTTCCCTTCGGGCCGTCGAGCTAAACCTTCTGTTTGTGTACGTTGAACCAAAAAATATTTTGAAATATTTTTGCAATACGCACAAAAATGTTTAACTTTGCCACATATTACTATTGAAACCCACGCTTATGACGCACAATACGACATCGAGTTATAAGAAAGTTGATCAAAGGAACCGCATTCTATGCTAAATTCCAAACATTGATTGATATATAATATTATATAGGTATTTTTTTTACCCTCATAGGGGTGGTACGTTTTTGAACTGTAGCACTGTAGCAGCTCAGGGGGGTGCGTGCTTTTTTGCGTGCTTATTTGGCGAAATAATTTGCAGGAACGTGATAAAATGTGTAAGTTTGCAATATGAAAAAAAGATACACTCCCCAGAGCAAAGAATGGCAATCCCCAGAGAAAAAAATGGTAATCCCTAAGGGTAAAAATTGCAACTTTTAAGGGTAACAAAATAAAGGAGAAATGAGAGCATGTAAGATGTGAAGTGACGAAAAAGATAAATAATAACAAACAAGAAATAAGCCCCGAGGTCAGTGACACTTAAGGTGCCAAAAGTCATACCAGGTACTGGGTCGATGAAATCTGCGAAAGATAGCAGAATATATGCAGAAAAAATGGCTAAAATTTTGTTCTTTATGAGAATATGTTTATCTTTGCAAAAATTAAAACTTAAATATGAAAGAAGATTCAGAGAAAAGGATTCAATCGCCCGAACAACTGCCCGACCATTTGCGGGTGACTTATATTCCCACCTATCTGTTGGCTGCGGCTTCAGCGTTGCTACTTGTTGCATTCATTGTATGGGGCATTTTGGGTAATGTGAGTGACAAGGCCTATTATTCAGGCGTGGTATTTCCTGTGCAGGGTACTACTGACATTACGCTGCCCAACGGCGGTGTTGTGCGCACTATGCTGGTGCATAATGGTGACAGCGTGCATGATGGACAGGCGATAGCCATGGTGTCTATCGGCAACAGCCACAGTTTTCTGACAAGTACGGTGACGGGACTGGTGATTAGTACCAAGGCCGACAACGAGCCGTTTGAGGCTTTCGACCCAATCGTGAGCGTGGTCGATGGCGACGCTGACAGTCAGAAGCAGCAATCCACACAGCTTATAGCCTACGCCGACAACGAGGCCCAGCGCGACCTGCAAGTGGGCATGGAGGCCCAGGTGTGGCCCGCTGACGAGAAGCGCGACGAGATAGGCTATGTTCGCGGACGCATTATTCAGGTGGTGCGCTATCCGGTTGATGCCGACGATGTGCGCCAGAGACTGAAGTCCGACGTCTTGGCTCAGCGACTCTTAGGCGAAGGCCAAAAGGTGGTCTATGAGGTCATTATCGATCTGCAGCGCAACCCTTCAGACCCCACATCTTATGATTGGTCGTTCGGCCAGCCCGACGACGTGAGCATGGGCATCGGCACTTACTGCTCGGTGCTTACCGAGACGCGCCGCCGCAGCATGTTCCAATATCTCTTCGAGGCGAGCCGCACACATTTCCGTAACCTAAAGCTGAAGTTTGAATGAATATAGAGCAAACTCGAGGTAAGAAACCTAAACTGTCGTTAATCTCGGCTTTTAGCTATTTCCTGAAGGGCAATATGATATTTGCCTTGAACGGACTTGTGCTTTATGCCATTGATTCCATTGCCCTCATATTCCCGTCACTGTTCCAGCAGGTCTATACCGACAATATCATCACTCGTAAGAGCCCGGAATGGTTTACTCCACTGATGACGCTCTATGTCTTGCTGTTTTTGATTGAACTGGCTGTCTGGATAGCTTTCTCCATATTACGCCGTAAAAGTCAGGCAAGGATCAGCATCTCCACTTCGTCAAACTATCTGTGGACGGTACTGCGATTACCGATGACACTGTTTAGCCAGTTTAGCCCTGGCGAACTGGTAGCCCGCTATACGACTATCCCCAAGACCATCAAACTGATGGATTTCACTCTGCCAACCATCAGCGCGCTTTTCTTTCCAGCTCTCTGCTGCTACTTTGTCATACTCTTCAACTGGAAATTGGGCCTGTTGGCACTTTTCTCCATCCTATTGCTTGTCATTGTGATGCGTTCAACGACCAATGTGCAGAAGAAAATCGCAATGGACTTGGAGGTAACGGAGGCACGACTACAGAATGTGACGATGACGGGAATAGGTAATCTGGAGACCATCAAGGCTTTAGGTGGTGAGCGGTATTTCTATGCGCAGTGGGAGAAGGCATACGCACAGGCCATGAACGCCCGTGCAACTACCACCACAAACTCCGTGTATATAAGCGCTCTGCCTGTTCTGGTACTTGAGCTTACTAACAGTATTATACTATGCTTGGGCACGTGGCTTATCCTGCAAGGCGATATGACGCCGGGTATGCTCTTGGCTGCCCAAGGACTAATCAATAAATCCTTTTATCCCATCAACACAGCCATTGACAGTGTCCAGATCATGATGAGACTTAACTCGTCAATCCAACGCATCAAGGACGTAATCGACTGTGGTCAGGAAAGTGCAGAGTTAAGCCTGCCAGAAGACAGTGATATGCCCGATGTTGCCAAATTGTCTGGTGAGATAGAGTTACGCGACGTCACCTTCGGCTACGATCGCAACCTGCCACCCATCCTCAAACACTTCTCACTGAAAATCAAGGCTGGTGAGCGCATCGCCTTCGTAGGCCCCTCAGGCTGCGGCAAGAGCACGGTGTTGAGCCTCGTGTCAGGACTGTATGAGCCCTGGGAGGGCGAGGTGCTCTTCGACGGCAAGCCCCGCAGTGCCATCGACCGCATGACATTCGTCAACTCCGTGTCGGTGGTCAATCAGGATGTGACGCTCTTTGAGGGCACTATTGCAGATAATGTCAAGATGTGGGACGAGTCGATAGAAGACTTTGCCATGGTGCTGGCCTGCAACGATGCGCAGATACACCATGAAATCATGGAACGTCCTGGAGCCTATCAGGGCACCGTCATGGAACGTGGCAAGAACTTCAGTGGCGGCCAGCGGCAGCGCATCGAGATAGCTACCGCATTGGCCAAGGAGCCCACCATCTTCCTGATGGATGAAGGCACCTCGGCACTCGACCCCAAGACGGAAGCCAAGGTGATGGAGAACCTCTACGGCATGGGTATGACGATGATCATGATTGCCCACCGACTGGAAACCATTGCCAAGTGCGACCAGATCTACGTGGTAGAGCAGGGGCACATCACCCAGCATGGCACGCACGATGAACTGCGACAGATGGACGGATTATATAGGAACCTTTTAAAATTCGCCTGACACGATGATAAAGAATCTATTCCTACAGCAGTTAGCCCGGCGCGTGGATGGTGACCGTAAGGCCATGACGAAGACGCTGGAGATTCTGCGCTCCATGATAGACCGTAAGCTGTGGAAGCAGATGGAGTCGAGCACAGATTTGCCAACTGACTTTGAGCAGATAGAGTTGTTGTTTGAGAAACACAACGTCTTTTTCCGCCACATCACCCTGAGTGACGGCTGGTGGAGCCGTTGTACGGGCAAGATGTTAGGATTCATGGCCGATGACAACACGCATGTAGTACTCGTGCCAGGCTTCACGGACTATACTTTTGTCAACCCCAAGACAGGCGAGAGCATGAAGGCGAGCAAAGATGGTCACCTGCTGAAGAATACGGCTGTGATTGCCTGTTCTCCTTTTTCGGATGGAGAACTGACTGTCAAGGAAATTGTACGCTATGCCGCGCGTTGTCTCTGCATCTATGATTGGATTTACGCTTTAGTGGCTGGCCTTAGTGTTACGCTGCTGACCATGTTCACGCCATATGTGTGCAAACAGATCTTTGCGGAGGTCATTCCCTCGGGCGACTCCAGTCAGCTTGTGCCCATTGCCACGCTGCTCGTCAGTGCTGCCTTCGGACTGACGATGGTGCAGATTGCGCGCAACTTGGTGGTAGTGCGCATCAAGGATAAGGTGGAGTATGCGCTGCAGACGGCCTTCATGTCGCGCCTGCTGCTGTTGCCAACCACCTTTGTCAAGAAATATACGCCTGGCGACCTCTCCAACCGATTGTTGTCGGTATCTCGCATCAGCTCTAACCTGACGGCCGATTTCCTATCGTCCTTGCTGACCTTCCTGTTCTCAGTCGTTATGTTCATTCAGTTCTTCATCTATGGCGGTCCGCTACTCTACACGGGTGTCTTAGTCGTCTCCATACAACTTGTGGCCATCATGATGGAGTTCTACTATACGAATAAAGTACAGCTGAATGTGAACCCCAGCATTTCACGCCTTATAGGTATGCTGTTCGCCTTGTTTTCAGGCATTCAGAAGATCAAGACCACTGGTTCTGAGTTCAGGGCCTTCTATCGGTGGGCAAAGGCATACGCGCCGTCTGAGATGTATAGCAGCCGCCAACCATTGGCCAGTTTCTATGTAACCAGCATCAGCTATTGCGTAAGGTTCCTGCCCATGATTGTAACGATGTGGGCGGCATGGCACTACAATATGGGACTCTCTGACTATATTGCCTATTGTGCCGTTCTTGGCATTGTCTGTCTGGCCATATTCCAATTGCAGAGAATCACAAAGATGGTGGCGCGTCTGCTGCCAGAGATTCAACTCTGTCGTCCCTTTATGGATGAAAAGACAGAAGTCAAGGCCGAAGGCCAGGTGGTAAAGAGCATTACTGGACAGATAGAGATACGTGGCTTGAAATTCCGCTATGCCGATGACATGCCGCTGCTCTTCGACGGACTCAACCTGACCATCAATAGCGGTGACTACGTGGCACTTGTCGGAGGTTCGGGCTGCGGCAAGAGCACGCTGATGCGACTGATGCAAGGTCTGGAGCACCCGCTGTTGGGTTCCGTATTCTACGATCAGTATGACCTGAATGAAATCAATCTGCGTAGCCTGAGGCGATTCTGCATCGGTATCTGCATGCAGGACGGCCAACTCATTGAGGGCACCATCCGCGACAACATTATTTTCAACGACCCGCTGCTGACTGACGAGGATGCCTGGGAGGCTGCGCGCCTGGCAGCTATCGACAACGACATCCGCAAGTTCCCCTTAGGCATGGATACGCTCATCACCGTCGATGGCAAGGGCGTGTCGGGCGGTCAGCGGCAGCGAATACTGATAGCCCGTGCACTGGTCAGAAAGCCCAAGGTGCTCTTCCTTGACGAGGCTACTTCAGCACTTGACAATATCAGCCAGCACATTGTGGTGGACAACCTGGCCAAGCTGAAATGTACGCGTATCGTCATTGCCCACCGCCTGAGCACTATTCAACAATGTAACCGCATCATCGTGCTGAAAGACGGACGCGTGGCAGATGAGGGCACCTTCGAGGAACTTCACGCTCGCGGTTATTTCCCTGACGTAAAAAATTAAGAAGGATATGAAGAATAGAATAGATATACGCCAGTTGGTCGGCTTGACATTCCTCTGTCTGCTTCCCCTCAATAGCAGGGGACAGGTATCGCTGACCTTGGACGAGGTGATACGGCTGTCTCAGGACAGTGCCATCACCGCCTTCCAGAGCAAGCAGGAGTTCAAGAGCCAGGAGGCATCCTACGCGGCTTTTGAGGCAATGCGCAAACCACAGTTGTCGTTGAAGGTAGTACCCAATTACTCGCGCATTGTCAGCGACCCCACCCGAGACTATGTTTACTTGCGCAACTTTGACATCTTCTCCACATCGGCCCAGTTGCGACTCACTCAGAAGGTACTACCCTTTGGCGGTGAGGCTTATATTGGCTCGCAGGCCATCTGGAGTGAGTTCTTCCGTGAGGAAGCCTCGGGATATCCGCGCCAGTTCGTGGCCAGTCCGGTGTTGGTAGGCTATAGCCATAACCTGCTGGGCTACAATCCCTTCCGCTGGGAGAAGAGAGTGGAAGACCAGCGTCTGAAGGCAGCACGCTGTCAACACGAGTACAATCTGCGACTGCTTGCTGAAGAAGCAGCCACACGCTACTTCCGCCTGGCATGCAGGCAACGGGTGTTACTGATGCGTATGGAGGAGATGACCCTGAACGACACGCTGCTGGCCATTGCCCGCGAGAAGGCGTCCATTGCTATTGTCTCTCTGGCAGAACTTCACTCCATAGAGGTGCAGCAGCTGAATGCCGCCAACCTGCTGGAAGTGGCGCGAAAAGATGAGCAGAACGCAAGGACAGAGCTGGCATCCCTGCTACGCATGGAACAACTGCCTGCCGACCTGGCTCTGCTGGCCATACCCGACGTGCTCCCTCTTGTCAACTATACACCAGAGGAGGTCGTAAAGCTTGCCTTGGCCAACAATCCCGCATACCAGCACCAGCTGGCAGAGCTTACCGAAGCACGCCATCAGGAATACAAGGCGCGCAAAGAACGGGGCATCAATGTGGGGGTTGACCTCAATCTGGGAATGCAGCAAGTGAATAATACATATGGAAGCGCCTTCAAGAACCAGCAATTATATGCATTAGGCTCCGTTCAGTTTTCGATACCGCTGATGGATCATGGCGCAGCCAAAAAGCGTCATGAGAAAGCTACGGCCTGGGCAAATCGTCAGGAACTGGCATCCCAGGAGGTAGAGCGCCTGTTGTCTGAAGACGCCGCTTTGACTCTGCAGAAGCTGCTATCCAGCAGAAACAGGCTCACCACTACGCAAAAGACCATCAAACTGGCTGAAGAGACGTACAATGAGACGGCCGTCAACTATGCCAATGGCTTGTGCGACATCAACACCTTTACGCTGGCAGAGTCGCGATGGGCTACTGCCTACACCAACTATCTGACTGCCTTGGAGGAATTCTGGGTAAGTCACTATCATCTGCAAACTCTCATCAATTATGAATAAGTATATCAGTTTTTTACTTTTCGCCATCTTCTTTTCGCTTCTCACTGCTTGTCAGTCGAAAAAAGATGTGAAGTCTATTCCGCAGCAGAATGATACGACTGCTGTGCAATCGGCCGATGCCCCTTCGCGCCAGGAGGCTCCCAATTATTCAACAGCTATCAAGGGTAAGATAGAATCAGTGCGTATGGTGCCTGTCTATAGCCGTATGGCAGAACAGATTGTCATGTTCGCCATCGAGAATACGGGACAGTACGTCAAGAAAGGTCAGGTCGTGGCACGACTGAGTGATGTCGCCCTGCGTGAGAAGATTGCTCATGCCCGTGCCAAACTGGAGAAAGCAGAATTCCAGTATCAGGCTATTCTGATGGGACAGGGCTATAAGCATAACAATCTTGATGCAGCACCGGATAATATCAAGCACATGGCGCGTATCAGCAGTGGCTATAACGAAGCAAAAGCTGAGTTGCACGCATTGGAGAGCGAGCTGGCCTATTGTACCATCACAGCCCCCGTTTCCGGAGCAGTCATGAAAATCCAGAATACGCTCTATGGTGCTGCCATGCCAGGCGAACCTCTCTTCTATATTGTGGATACAGAACACCTAAAGGTAAGTTTTGACGTGCTCGAAAATGAAGTGCCCAGATATGAAAATGGAGTCGTTCTCTCCGTCTCTAGCGTTGCTTTCCCCAATGAGCATCATCCCGCTACCATTTCAGGCGGTAGCCCCGTTGTCGATGACAATGGCATGGTGCATATTGAAGCCACGCTGAAGCCCCACCCGCATCTGGCACCTGGTATGACCGCATTTATAACCCTGCAGAAAGTTGAGGACTCAAACCCGTAACCGCTCTTGACGTTCGTACCGGATAAAAACACAAAAAGCCCTCCCCACGCTTTGCAGCGCAGGGAGGACTTTAAAAGGTCATAAATAGAGGCATACTGATTCCGGTGATTGTTTTGAATAAAAAAATCAAGTGGAATTCTTTGGCGAGTCACGAGAGAATGTGTATCTTTGCAGCCGGAATAGTCCTAAAATTAAAAAATAGGAATAATACGGGGCTTAAATCCGTGCTTTTAATCTAAAAGTAGGCATATTATGGAGTACATCAAGGTAAGCGAAGCAGCAGCAAAATGGGGACTTAGTGCTCGTAGGGTACGCATTCTCTGTGCCGAGGGGCGCATAGGAGGTGTTGTCAGAAAAGGCAATCTCTATATGATACCTTCCGATGCATTACGCCCAGCCGACGGACGGACGACACGCACGGCAGATTCGTCGTTGCGTCCATTGTTTCAAAGAATTGACCAGCTAAAATCCGAGCTCACACAGTTCCGTCCTCTTACTCCTGCTGAGACAGAGGCCTTGCGCCAAGAGTTCATCGTGGAGCATACCTATCATAGCAATGCCATCGAGGGCAATACACTCACACTCCAGGAGACTCAGCTGGTGCTTCAAGGTATCACAGTTGACCGTAAACCTCTTAAAGACCATTTGGAAGTCGTTGGCTACAAAGAAGCCTATGAATACATGGAACAATTGGCTAAAGAGCAACGAGCTCTCACGACCTACGAGATACGTACCATTCACCAGTTGGTACTTGCCGACCGTCAAGAAGACCGTGGCCAGTGGCGCCGTGTGCCGGTACGCATTCTAGGAGCATTGACGGAACCTGTACAGCCCTATCAGATAGAACCCATGGTCGAGGCTTTGTTGGCAGATATGGAGTCACTTTATCATCAGCATCATCTTGTTGAGAAAGTGGCGCTGTTCCATTTGCGCTTTGAGAGTATCCACCCCTTCATTGACGGAAATGGTCGAACCGGACGTCTGCTGATGAACCTCCAGCTTATCCGTGCCGGCTATCCACCCATTAACGTAAAGTTTGCCGACCGCCGCCGTTATTATGAAGCTTTTGACAGTTACGCCCAAACCGGCTCGCCAGAGGCTATGCAGACACTCATTGCTGAATACTTGGAGCAACGTCTCTCGGCTATGCTTGAGATATTGAGTAACATAAAATCCACTCCCTCCGGTCACGTGTGTCATGGTCATGAGTGTCATTAAGGAAAACGGACTGAAAAATCCGCATAATGAATATATTTAAATTTATATATTATTATGGGCCTAAAAACGCCCTTCCTTTCCAAAAACCTTAATGACCTTAATGACCACTCCCCTCCCGTAAACTGTGGGTCGAATTTTCGATTGACATCGCAACTATCGTTTTATCAGAAAAATGTGATTTATTGGAGGTAGTGATGAGCATGCTCTCTGCATTCGCCTTGCATTGTCCTTGCAAACGGAAAAAACGGTACTCCGAAAGAAAATTCGATTACTCCGAAAGAAAATTCGATTACTCCAAGAGTAATGGCGCTGTCGCTAGTGAACAGGCTTTGCGCTATGCGGCTATCTTGCTCGACATCAGCGATATGAGCCGCGAGGACTACGACGAGCTGCTGATAGAACAGAAGCGCAACGTCATCTGGATTCACTTCGCGGTGAGACCCTTGGGAAACCGCCGAAGGACTAATTTCAAACGATAGTGCGAAGCGAGAAAACTCGGCTTACCACAGGCAGATGCATCCGCTTCGCAAAGTCCTACATCTTGACATGGGAGAAAATAAACGGGCGCAAATTTGCGCCCGTTATGTAGTAAAGAGAAATCGCTTAGGGAATTCCCTAAGCGATTTATTTTACAGAGAAGTAATTTCGAACTTGTAACCGATGGTCAGCGTCAAGACATCGCTGCGCATCTTCCAGTCGCTGTTGGAGTCCTTGTTGATGGTTGTCAAGCCTGGAATGTAGCGCAGGTCGATCGTGATGGGACTCTTGAACTCGTAGGAGACACCAATAGGCAGACCCAGGTTGAACCCCTCGTATAAATCACCCACACTTTCGTTACCCTCCGTAGCTGTTAGTCTGAAACCCATCTGCAGACCAAGTTTCAGGGCAAGGCCTTTGAGGACATAGAAATTGACCATGAGGGGTACGTTGATGAAATTGAGTTTGGTGGTTTGCGGACCAGTACCCTTTCCCATCCATCCTTGCTGGGTGTACAGAAGACCTGCGGTGAGTGAGAGATTGCGGGTATTCGTGAAATACTCACCTTCAGCACCGATGGTCAGACCTGTGCGAGGGTCGTCGCTACGGAAAATAAAATTATCGTATTTTCCTGAGAGGATGCCTTCAGACACACCAATCATGGGCTGGACAATAATATCGCCTGACAAGTGACGTGCCTTCTGGGCATTTGCAGTAAGGCAGCATACTGCCATCACTGCAATCATTAAAATTTTCTTCATATATTTAAAATGTTATGCAGCCTTTTTGGTCTTCTTGGCTGTAGTTTTCTTTTCTGTGTCGGCCTTCTTGATGAAGCGTCCCTTCTCGTCACGGGCAGGAGTAGCCTTCTTGGCAGCCTTCTTCTCAGTGTCGGCCTTCTTGATGAAGCGTCCTTTCTCGTCACGGGCTGGAGTAGTCTTCTTAGCAGCCTTCTTCTCGGTCTTTACCTTCTTTTCAGCGGCTTTCTTCTCGGTATCGACCTTCTTGATGAAGCGCCCCTTTTCATCGCGTGCGGGGGCTGACTTCTTAGCAGTTGTGGTAGTCTTCTTAGCTGCTGCCGCTGTGCCGTAGCAACGGGTACACTCATGACGTCCCATCTTCTTTGCTTCAGCAGTAGATACACTCTTCACGTCCTTAGAATTAGACAGATAGCTGCACGACTTGCTCTTGTGATAAGCAACGGCACCATCGCCAGTAGATACATAAACGGTTTGGGCATTAGCACTTACAGAGATAGCTACCAATGCAACGAGGGTCATCAAAAACTTCTTCATAATTGTAAGAATTAATGGTTAGTAATGTTTATTTCACAGTAAAGTCGAAACCGAAGGGGTGCTCCTTGAACGAGTCTGAACCCAGACCGCCCTTATAGAAGAAGCAGTATTCGCCTGGCTCCAACTCCTTGGGGAAGGTTACCTCGAAGGTGTTGTTGTTAATCTCGTTAATCTCGAAGTCGATGATGTTACGGTTGGAGGCATTGGTGCCCTCGAAGCCCAGGATGCTGTAAGACATCTTATCCGGGAACAGACGGCGACCGCCCTTGCCACTCTTCTTGGGCTCCTTGACCTGCATCTTGATGCACTGGAACTCGTTGGGGTTCTGAATGCTGCTCATGACAATCTGATACCAGTTGTCGGCACCCTGCTGGAAGCTCTCGCCCTCTTTCTTGGGGAAATAGAAACGGAACACGGGATGGCGACCGTTCTCACCCTCCATCTGCAGCTTTGAGGTGGCTCCTGGCAACATCAGTTTCTGGATGTCCTTACCTGTGGACATCATGGCGACGGCACCTCCTGCTACTGCAGCAGCAGTACCTGAAGAAGCACTGCCCTTGACGGCTGAGCCTACACCATAGGCTGCAGCACCAATGAGAGCCAGCGTTCCGAGGTTGAATCCCTTGGACTCCTTCTCAAACTGGGTACGGAACATCTTCTTGGGCTTGCCTCCGCCTGTGGGGTTCCACCATAAGATGCCTTCATAACCGAAGTCTGTCTTGGCAATCTTCTGGATAAAGGTGGTTAACGACGCCTCAGCACCTGCAGCCTTCAGTTGGCGCATGAAGTCAATGCTATATGTAATTCTACGTTCGGTGCTGTTTTCAATGGCACCGATGATTTCTTCTGAAGAGAAGCCTTCTTTCAGCAGGCTTAATACCGTTTCATTGTCCATTGTCTCGTTTTGGGCAGACATGGTCATTGCTGCTACTGTCATACAGGCTGTGAGCATCACTCTTTTTAATTTGTTTGTGAAAAACATAGATATAAAATTAATTTATTGATTTTTCTTTGTCTGCAAAAGTACAAATTGTTTCGCTATTAACCAAACGTTGAAGGATATTTTTGCAAAATATGATTTTTTATTTGGAAATTCGCTACCTTTGCACTATCTTTGCAGTCGTAAGCAAACAAGTTGACTATGGCACTGAATCTGAACAAGAACTTGAAATTGTACTACTCCATCAAGGAAGTAGCGGACATGTTTGGTCTGAACGAAAGCACATTGCGCTATTGGGAAACGGAGTTTCCTTATTTGAAGCCAAAGACTAGCGGACCTGCTAAGATACGCCAGTATCAGGAGAAGGACATCGAACAGATCAAGCTGATTCATAACCTGGTGAAGGTTCGTGGCTTCAAGTTGGCTGCTGCCAAGAAAATTATCAATAGCAATCGTGACGGAGCGGACAAGCGGGCGGAGGTGTTGACGAAGCTCTTGTCGGTTCGTGATGATTTGCAGGCCTTGAAAAAGCAGATGGACTACCTTCAGTAGCCCATCTTTCTTTTTATACGCTCAATAATACTTTTCAACAACCCTCTAATTCTTGGTTATCTTCAGCATTTCCCGGATGGCAGTCTCCAGTTGTCTGTCGTATCCGTTGATGTAGTCCTCGGGGGTGTTGAATACCTCGACGTCGGGGAAGAGCTCCTGGTTCTCCATGAACTGGTTGTTCTTGTCCCATTTGCCCACCTGAGGAATACCGAATACGAGGGTACGGTCCATCAGCGTCTCCCACCATACGGAGGTGGCAGTGCCTGCCACTGGGGTACCGATAAGCTTGCCAATGCCCAGTTCACGATATACCCAGGGGAATCCGGAGCCGTTCGAATAGCAGTCTTCATTCATCAGCACACAGGAGGGCTTCACCCACTTGTTCAACGGGTCGCGTCCCACATATTTATTATTAGGTACGAAGCGGTGATACTCCTTACCGCTGAGCAGCGTGCAGAGGTCGTCGTGCAACCATCCGCCACCGTTGCCTCGCTCGTCAACGATGACACCCTCGCGGTTGCGGTTCTTGTCGCTCAACAGTTCACTATATACTTTGCGGAAGTTCTCGCTGTTCATCGCCTTTACATGCACATAGGCCAATTTGCCACCAGAGAGGCTGTCCACCAGTTTCTCGTTGCGGTCCACCCAACGCTTGTAGAGCAGTTCGTCGAGGGCTGCCTGGCTGACGGGCTTGATGATGATGTCGCGACGTTTGCCGTCCTTGGGATTATAGACGGTAACATGGGTGCGCTGACCCGCTTTTCCGTCCAACATATAGTTGTAGTCTTCGCCCTTCTTGATAGTCTGTCCGTCAATCTGTTCGATGATGTCGCCAGCCTTCACGCCTGTGTTGCGCTGGGCAAAGGGTCCACGCTTGATGACTTCCTCGATGCGCAATCCGTCACCATCATAGCTGGCGTCGGTAAACACACCCAGATGGGCTGTGCGCTGAAGGGTGAGGGCGGGACGATAGCGGGCTCCAGTGTGTGAGCCGTTCAGTTCGCCCAGCATCTCACTGAGCATGTCGCGGAAGTCATAGTTGTTGTTGATGTAAGGCAGGAAGCGCTCGTAGGTCTTACGGTAGCCTGCCCAGTCGATGCCGTGCAGGTTGGTGTCGTAGAACTTCTCCTTCACTTGTCGCCAGATGTGGTCAAAGAGATACTGGCGCTCTTTGTAGGGCTGATAGTCGAAAGGTGCTTCGAAGGTGATGGCCTCTATTTTGTTCTTGGCGAGGTCAATCTTCTTGATGCCTTTGGATATCAGGTAGAGGGTCTTGAACTTGCTGTCGGCCTGCATCTCGCTGCCTCCCACGTTCTTCAATACCAGTTCGGTCTTATCCTCCAGCAGGTTGTGACGCCACAGGTCGTAGCCATCCTCGAAAGATGCCTGATAATATAAGGTGTCACCCGTTGGACTCAGAACAGCATCGCCCAGATGACTGGAATTGACCGTGAGGCGTACGATGCGGTCCCTGCAATTGTCAAGGTCGAAGACCAGTGCTTTCTTAGGTTCTGCCTTGGGAGCCTCTTTCTTGTTTCCCTTCTTGGTATCCTTTTTCTTCTTGTCGTCCTTCTTGTCGTCAGCAGCCTTTGCCTTCTTGGCTTCTTTCTGAGCCTCGTCCAGCAGTGCCTTCTCCTCCTTCGTCATTTGGAAGCGCTCGTAGGCATCGAGGTCGAAGAACATCAGATAGACATCCTCTTCAGCGCCCCAGGAACCATGACTGCGATAACCTGCGCGGTCGCTGGTGAAAATGATACCCTTTCCACCCAGTGCCCACTTGGCATAGCCCGTGCTGTATCCGCTGTTGGTCAGGTTGTAGGGTGCCTTCTTGCCGGTGGCATCCACAAGGGCTACATCAGGACTGTGCCATCCTCCCACACCAATATAGCAAGAGAGCAGCCAACGACTGTCCGGGCTCCACTGGAACCAGAGGTCGCCATCGCTGTAGCTATACACGTATTTGCCGTCCAAAACGGTGCGCACCTGTTTGGAGGCAAGGTTTAGGATACGCAGGTCGGCACGGTTCTCGAAGAAGGCAATCTCCTTGCCGTCAGGACTGTATTGGGGTTGCATGGAAACCTTGTCGCCTTGGGTAAGACGTTCCTCGGTGAGGTCGGTGGCGTAGGCAAACTGCTTCTCATCCTTATTCTTGATGGTGGAGCGATAAATCTGCCAGACACCGTTGCGCTCCGACGAATAGACCAGGCTGCGTCCGTCAGGGGCAAAGTCGAGGTTACGCTCCTGTTCCGGGGTATTGGTGATACGCTTGGTTGTCTTATAATCAATAGAGGTGACATAGACATCGCCATGCAGGATAAAGGCTATCTCCTTGTTCTTAGGAGACAGGCGAATCTCCGTGGCTCCTGTAGTCAGCGTCTGGCGTACCAGGTCACGGTCATTACGATCGCTGGTAATGCTGATGTTCACCTTCTGTTCCTTGCCGTCTTTCCACGTGTATATCTCTCCATCGTAGCCATAGCAGAGCGTTCCGTTCTGGGCTGCGGTGAGGAAGCGGACGGGATTTTTCTGATGATGGGTAATCTGCTGATTGCTCTTTCCGTCAATGCTCCGATGCCATACGTTGAACGTTCCATCCTGCTCACTCAGGTAGTAGAATGACTGTCCGTCAGCAGCCCACACAGGGGTGCGGTCTTCACCACGGAAGTCGGTGAGTTTAGTGAACTTGTCGCCTTTCTTCAGCCAAATGTCGCGTGTGATAGCCGACTGATGGTGCTTGCGGAAGAAGTCTTCATAACCCTTGTTGTCGTGATAAAGCACGTCACCTTGAGCATTGATGCTGATGTCTTCCATAGAGATGACGGAGAACATACGAGGGCGACCGCCCTTGGTGCTAACCTCGTAAACCTGAGGGAAGTTGCGCGATGACACGATAGACTTTGCCGTAGGCAGAATCTTCGAGGAGTAAAGCACATGGTTCTTGTCACTGAAAGTGATGGGGAACTCGTCGTTGCTGTTGGTAGTCAGACGGGTAGGGGTACCTCCCTTACGTGACATGAGCCATACGTCGAAACCTCCTTCGCGGGTAGAGGCAAAGGCTATCTGCTGTCCGTCAGGACTCCAGACAGGGTAGGCGTCGTACGCAGAATTGGTGGTCAGCTGACGGGCTTCGCCACCAGTGGTTGCAACGGTATAGATGTCGCCTTTGTAGGAAAAGGCTATCTGCTGTCCGTCGGGAGAGATGGTGCAGAAGCGCATCCACAAGGGATTCTCCTGAGCCATTGCTGACAGAGGGAGCAGTGATAATGCTATAATAAATAGCTTGTTTTTAACTATTGACGTAATCATAATTTCTCATTTCTTATGGTTTCCAGGTGTCTTGGATAGTGAAAACGGCCTCGCGGGTAATCTTCTGGGCCTCTTTCTTGGTGAGTTGACGACTCCAGCTGACGCGTTTGTCTGTGGCAGCACCTTCGCCATGATTGTTATATTCCATGTATCTGCAGGTCTTGTCAGCACCCTCACGCCATTTATGCCATCCTTCAGGACAGATTTGACGAGGGAGTTCACAATTCATGAAGAGCGTATAGCCATAGTCACGCCAGGGGCGACCCAGGAACACCTTGTCTACATTGTCGGCCGCGGTGATGCGACAGTTGTTGAAAATATAGCCATAGGGCACATCCTGAGGGGTCGAGGCTGCTGTGATGTATGAGTTTGCCTTGCAGAAGACGTCACAATTTTCAAACCATGCTGTAGATGGACCGAAGATAAAGTCGGTGGTTCCCTCAATATAACAGTTGTCGAAGAAGAGGCGCGTCTTGGCATTGCCTGTATATATGGTGTCCTGATGACCGAGGAAACGACAGTTGACAAAGGTCAGGCAATCGCCTTCGGTATGCAGGGCTACGGCTTGGCCCAGACGGGCTGCATTGTTCTCGATGGTGATATTCTTCAAGGTAATCTTGCTACCTTGAATCTTCAGCGTGAAGGTGCGGAAGGTTCCAATTTTTTTGTTTTCTCCTTGAGCTGTCAAAGGGGTGATGTCTGCCCGGATGTTAGCATGGTCGTCCCAGGTGATGATGGTCTTGTCGCGATCCTCACCACAAATCTCGATGTTGGTAAGCCACTGGGGTACAACGAGTTTCTCCTTATAGGTGCCGTTTTTCACGTAAATCACCTTGTGATACTCCATGAAAGCACGGCACACCTCGATGGCATCGGCGATGTTCCGGAACTCACACGTCCCGTCGCGCGACACAAACAGGGTGTCTGGATTGTCATAACTCTTGGCTTGTACGCTCACGATTCCCATGAGGGCACAGATGATACAGATTAGTTTTTTCATATTGTTGGTAGTTTAGTGATTATTTGTAGCAAGGGAGGTGGAGGCTATACTATTTGCGTCACATCCTGCAGTCCGTCAACAGTTTTCAGCTGATTGATAATCTCCTGAACATCCTCGCGATCATGAACACGCAGTTCTACGGTGCCGTCAAACACACCGTCTTCACTGGCAATAGTCAACTTGTGGATGTTGACATTCATCTGCGACGAGATGATGCGTGATATGTCAAGCAGCATGCCTACGCGGTCAATACCTTGCAGGCGGATAACAGCGTCAAAGTATAATTTTTTCTGCATATCCCACTTGGCGTCGAGAATTCGATTACCAAAGCTTGCTTTCAACTTTGCTGCTATAGGGCAGTCTCGCTTGTGAATTTCTATCTGGTGCTTGCCGTCAATGAATCCTAATACATCATCGCCAGGGATGGGATGACAGCATTGCTTGAATTTATACTGATTGATGTTCTCGTCACTGATATAGATGGGCTTTTTGCGGTTGAAGTTCTTGGTAACGACAAAGAGTTCTTGACGCTTGTCATCCACATTCTTCTTGCCATCTTTTCCCCGGCCCAGGAAGGGTACAAGTTTACGCCATCCTCTTTTGTTACTTTTGTTGTTACCACTCAACTCATCCACATCCTTCTCACCTAGCAAGATAGTCTTTTCAGCCAGCGCCTGGAAGAAATATTCTCTATTGCGAACTTCGTGGAAATCAGCCAGTTGGTCAGCGGCATTTAACGAATCTTCGATGCCATTTTTCTTGAGGAATTCATGGAATAAGTCTTCGCCTTGCTTTTGAAGTTCACGACTATTGCGGCGCAGAATAGCCTGTATCTTAGCCTTCGCCTTTGCGGTACTGACAAAATTAATCCATGAGGGTTGAACATGCTGTGACTTAGAGGTAAGAATCTCTACCTGGTCACCGCTTTGCAATTTATGGCTCAGGGGCACCAGTTTGTGGTTGACTTTGGCTCCAATACAGTGGGAACCCAAAAAGGTGTGAATGCTGAAGGCAAAGTCGAGTGCAGTACAACCTGTGGGCATCGTCTTGATTTCACCTTTCGGGGTAAATACGAAGATCTCAGATGCAAAAAGGTTAAGCTTGATAGCGTCGAGGAAGTCCATAGCATCGGGCTGGGGGTCGTCCAATATCTCCTTGATGGTGCGAAGCCAGTCGTTTAGCTCGATTTCATCTTCCGTGTATTCTGCATCCTCACCTTCTTTGTATTTCCAGTGTGCAGCAAAGCCTTGTTCTGCAATCTCGTCCATACGGTCAGAACGTATCTGTACCTCTATCCACCGTCCTTGTTTAGACATCAAGGTGACGTGTAGGGCCTGATAGCCATTGGCTTTCGGGTGGCTTAACCAGTCGCGTAAGCGGTCTGGATGACTTTTGTAGATTTTCGAGATAGCTACGTAGATATTGAAGCACTCGTTGATTTCCTCCTCACGTTTTTCCGGAGTGAAGATGATGCGAACAGCCAGGATGTCGTATATCTCATCGAAGGTGACGTGCTTGTTTTGCATCTTACTCCATATAGAGTAGGGAGTTTTTACACGCTCTTTAATCTCATACTTGATGCCCATCTGGTTCAGGGCCTCTTCGATAGGATTGGTAAACTGGTCGAAGAGTTCATGACGGGAGGCTTCTGTGGATGCCAGTTTTGCTTTGATACTGGCATATTCCTCCGGGTGTTCATACTGGAAGCTTAGGTTCTCCAGTTCAGACTTGATTTTATAAAGTCCGAGTCTGTTAGCCAATGGAGCATAGATGTAGAGGGTTTCACCAGCAATCTTGTATTTTTTATTGGCAGGCTGTGACTCTAGGGTGCGCATGTTGTGCAGGCGGTCGCAAATCTTAATGAGGATAACGCGGATGTCATCACTCATGGTGAGCAGCAGCTTTTTGAAATTCTCTGCCTGGGCAGAAGCTTGTTCACCAAAGATGCCACCACTGATTTTGGTGAGTCCGTCAACAATTTGGGCAATCTTTGCTCCGAAGATGTTTTCAATGTCCTCTGTGGTATAATCGGTGTCTTCCACAACATCGTGCAGCAGGGCAGCACAGATGCTGGTAGAGCCCAGTCCCACTTCCTCGCAAGCTATTTGGGCTACGGCAATGGGGTGCATGATGTAAGGCTCGCCAGACAATCGGCGCACTCCTTTATGTGCCTGTTTGGCAAAGTTAAATGCCTTTGTGATGATATCTACTTTCTTGCGGTGGCGTGATGCAAGATAGTTGTCTAGCAATCGTTGAAAGGCATCGTTGATAAGTTTTTCGTCAGCGGCTTCGCGCATCATCTGCTCCTCATCCATAATCACAATGTTTTATTTCCTTGTTGTTTTTGTCTTGATCTCATCTACGTCTTCTGGAACTGCGACGACGTGACGACTTGCGTTTGCGTGCAGAATGCTTGCGACTCTTATATCGTGCAGAACGACGTTTATAGCTGCGTTTGCTCTTCTTGTAATAGGTAGGCACATCATCCTTGATTTCTACCTCAGAACGTTTGTTCAGCAGTTCGTCAACCTTATAATTATAGACGGAATCTTGCAAATCAATGAACTTTCCGACTTCTGTCAAGGGGAGACGAAGGGCATAGGGTTCTGTGGCTCCAGGAATAATGTCCCGTCGATACATCGGGTTCAGGGAGCGCAAGAGGTCGATATTGATACCAATTACTTCTGCTACCTGCTCCAGATGAACATTCTTGTTGACCATCACCGTGTCTGTCTTGGCCGGTAGTCGGGTGGACATCGGACAGATATTGTGTAGTGAATAGTAGGTCATGATGTAATTTGCAGCAATGAAGGCGGGTACGTAGCCTCTGGTCTCCTTGGGGAGATAGGGATAGATTTCCCAATAATCCTTATTGCCATTAGAACGGCGGATGGCCTTATTGATATTCTCTGGGCCGCAATTGTAAGCGGCAATCACCAAATTCCAGTCACCAAAAATCTTATAAAGATCACTCAAATAGCGTGCGGCAGCATACGATGACTTGATAGGATCACGACGCTCGTCAACCAGCGAGTTGACCTGTAGCCCATACTGCTTGCCAGTGCCAATCATGAACTGCCATAGACCAGAAGCTCCAACGCGAGAAACAGCCTTGGGATTCAAAGCGGACTCGATGATAGGCAGGTATTTCAGTTCCAGGGGCAACTGGTATGCTTCCAGGGCTTCCTCGAAAATAGGGATATAGAAATTAGAGGCTCCTAGCATGTAACTGATGGAGTGACGAAGACGTCCGCTATAGCGGTCTATGAATTTCTGCACCACTTCGTTGTGAACCATCTCCATAACGGTGGGAAGACGAAGCAGGCGGTTGATGTAATCTTCTTTGGAATAGACGGGATTGATGTCCCGCATATTGCAGTCGTCCTCTTCCAGATAGGTCTTGGACATGTAGAGATTCAAGAGACTGTCCAAATCGTAGGTCATTGCTTCCGGAAATTCTATGACTTCCTCACGACCTTTATCGTCTGTTACGGTAATTTCATCTTCTTCGTCTGTCTCGTCTTCTTTGTTGTTCACTTGTGCCATCATGTTGGTGGATGCGAACATGAGGATGAGCAGAATCCATTTCAGTTTCTTATTCATGTGTTTTTAGTTTCAAAATTAAAAATTCAAACTGCAACTAATTCCCAGTGACTGGGCTTGCAGCAGATTGCCCCCCGAATGGTTGGGGATGACTACGGGGGAAATTTTCAGGCTGAGGTCTTTTGAAATGTCAAATTCCGAAAGCTCAGCGTCAACGTAGGCATCAATGACAGAGAATGCATAGACACCAAGCATCACGAAAAAGCTAAGGTCGCGCCAACGGCGATATTTGTCCTTACGGCTTTTGAACAGGTCTTTGTAGCGCTGTTCGTTGCTTTCCGTAATCTCAACGCCTAGGTGAAGGAACTTGTTATAGCTGTCTGTCGTTGGGTCGTTGTCCATGATGTCCAGATAGGCTTGAGAATAGTCTTTGTACATCATGTTGTTCCATGTCAAGGCGTAGATACATCCGATGAATCCTCCATAAATGATGGGTAATTTCCAGTACTTGCGATTGTAAATCTGTCCTGCTCCTGGTAATACCAATGCCAACCAAAGGGCTCGCTGAGGATTGGGTTTCCAAGTGCTCCAATCTCGTTTGGGCTTTTTTTCTTTCTTCACGACGATTGACGTGGTGTCTGCCGCCGTTGCTATACTGTCTCCAAACAGTATCTTCGAGTCTGCCTTAGCAATAGAATCCATCACTGCCAGGTCTTCCGTTTGTGCTTGGCAGTTGATGCTCGCAATGAGCATGATGATGCTGAAAATCCACTTACTCATTCGCCCCATCCAGCGCATTCATGATGCGCTCCAGTTGTTCTTCGTTGTCAAACTGAATAGTAATTTTTCCTTTTCCCTTGGGCGAACAGGTCATCTGTACCTTTGTCTGGAAGAACTGAGCCAAGCGATTGCGCAGTAAGTTGAACTCCTCAGGAAGTTTCTCTTTAGAGACTGCCTTGTTCTTGGCGGTGATAATGTCTTCTCCGTTTTTCAGTGCTTGCACCAGTTCCTCCACTTTACGTACGGAATATTGGTTCTGCTGAACTTCCTTGAACAGTTTGATTTGTTGTGACGGACTGTCGATGGCCAACAGGGCACGAGCGTGACCCATTTCTATCTCATGGTTCTTGAGGGCTATCTGCACTTGAGCAGGCAATTTCAGCAGGCGCATGTAGTTGGTTACTGCGGCTCGGCTCTTACCCACACGCTCGGAAATCTTGGCTTGAGTCATTCCTGACGTGTCTGCAAGATGTTGGTAGGCCAATGCTATTTCGATGGCGTTCAGGTCTTCACGTTGGATATTTTCCACCAGAGCCATTTCCATCACGCCTTGGTCTTCTACCGTAACAATATAGGCGGGAATTTTGGACAAGCCTGCCAGTTGTGAGGCGCGCCAACGGCGTTCGCCAGCGATAATCTGGTATTTCTGACCTTCTATCTTACGGAGGGTGATAGGTTGTATGATTCCCAGTTCGCGAATGCTATTGGCCAACTCCTGCAGGGCTTCCTGGTCGAATTCGCGACGGGGCTGGTTGGGGTTGGGCTCAATCTGTGCTATCTCTATTTCGTTGAGATTAGACGATCCTTCTGTTTTAACCTCGCTATGGGTGTCTATCAGAGCGTCCAGACCAAGACCATTGCCAATGTCATCCAGTCCGCGTCCTAGTACGCTTCGGTCAAATTTTTTCTTTACTGCCATAATCGTTTTTTTAACTTTCAGCCTTCGCTGTTAGCTGTTTTTGTTAATGATTTCCTTTGCTAATGCCAAGTGGTTTCTTGAACCTGTAGAATCGGCATCGTAAAGGATGACGGGAAGTCCGTGTGAAGGGCTCTCCGATAATTTGACATTACGCTGAATAACAGTCTTGAATACCAATTCCTGGAAATGACGCTTTACCTCGTCGTAAATCTGGTTGGCCAGACGCAGACGTGAGTCGTACATGGTCAACAGGAATCCTTCTATCTCCAGCTTTGGGTTCAGTTTGGTCTTGATAATCTTGATGGTGTTTAGCAGTTTGGAGATGCCTTCCAATGCAAAATACTCGCATTGTACTGGTATGATGACAGAGTCTGCTGCTGTCAGAGAATTGACGGTAATCAGTCCTAAAGAGGGTGAACAGTCAATCAAAATGAAATCATACTCCTTGCGCAGAGGTTCCAACAAGTTAGAAATGATGCGCTCACGATTCTCAAGATTCAGCATTTCTATCTCAGCACCTACCAAATCGATATGGCTGGGGATAATGTCAAGTCCTTCAATATCAGTCGTATAAATGGCGTCTCGAACGTCCGTTTTGTTAATAATGCACTCATATAGCGAGCAGTCAACTTGTTTAATGTCCACACCGAGTCCGCTCGACGCATTGGCTTGTGGGTCGGCATCAACAACCAAGACAGTCTTTTCCAGCGTAGCCAGTGAAGCTGCTAAATTGATGGTTGTGGTCGTCTTTCCTACACCGCCTTTTTGGTTTGCCAAAGCAATAATCTTTCCCATATTCTATACCTAATCTAAACTAAATAGAATGCAAAGATACGAATTTTATATCAAAATGACGTGCTAATGGAACAGATTTTAGCATTTTTTTCCTAAAAGGAAATGAATTACACAGAAAAAAGACTGGTGGGAAAGTAAACCTACCAGTCTTTTTTTGTTGAAAAAACTTTATGTTCGTTATTCTTTCTGACGATTCTCGGCGTCGATAGCTTTGATCTTCTCACGAACCAGCTGTACCTCGTCTTTCAGCTTCTGAACTTTGCGGTTCATCTCGTCGATGAGCGAGTTTCCTTTCTTGGAAGAGGCATTCAGGAAGCCCAGATTGTTCTCGTAGGTCTGCACTTCAGCTTTCAGTTGCTCATACTGGCGCATCAGTCGGGCACGCTCGTTGTCAAGGGCGTTCTCGCCTCGTCCTGCCACCTGCTTGAGGCTGTCTTTGAACTTGGAGAGGCGACGCTTGGCAACAGAGATGTTCAAATCTTTGTAAAGCTTGTCGAGGATAGCGTGGTATTCCTCGTACAGGTTGTCCTTCTCCTTGAAGGGTACATGTCCGATAGACTGGTATTCCTCAACCAGCTTCTGTACGCGCTCCTGTAAGTCTTCTCCGGTTTCCTGGGCAATAGCTTTCAGTTGCTCAATGACGTTGCGTTTCTTTTCCAGATTCTGGTGCTCTTCACCGCGTTGACCTGCACCTGCAGCATTGCGAGCTTCAAAGAACTTGTTGCATGCACCCAGAAACTCTTCCCATAGCTGGTCGCCTAACTTCTTGGGGACGGCACCGATGGTTTTCCATTCTTTCTGGAGGGCGATGAGTTTATCACTGGTTGATTTCCAGTCGGTTGAGTCTTGTAGTGCTTTTGCTTTTTCTATGAGTGCGCGCTTTTTCTCTGCATTATCTTTAAAGGTATCCTTCAGTTCGTGGAAGAATGCTGCCTTGCGTGCAAAGAAGTCGTCGCAAGCTGCACGGAAGCGTTCAAATATCTTTACATTCATCTTCTGAGGCGCAAAACCGATGGTTTTCCACTCCGTTTGTACCTCAATAATCTGTTTTGTATGACGCTCCCAGTCGCCGCTTCCTTTGTTCTCTTCTGCAGCAATAGCTTCCACTTTCTCACAGAGGGCTGTCTTCTTGGCCAGATTTTCCTCCTCTTTGGCACGCATGTCCTCAAAGTGCTGTTGGTGGCGCTTGTTGATAACTGTTGAGGCTGCCTTGAAGCGGGTCCATATCTCCTCACGGAGTTCTTTGCTGACAGGACCTGTCTCACGATATTCCTGATGTAACTTCTGCAATTGGTGGAATGCACTGATGACATCGGGCTCGTCGGCAAGTTTCTCTGCGGCTTCACAGAGTTTTGTTTTCAATTCCAGGTTTTTCTTGAAGTCATATTCGCGAGCTTCACTATTCAGTTTCAACAGGTCGTAGAATTGCTCCACATACAGTTGGTAGTTACGCCATAGTTCATTGGCGCGCTCGGCAGGCACATTCTTTATCTCCTTCCATTCTTCTTGGAGGGCTTTGAATTCCTTGTAGGACTTGTTGGCTTCTTCTGGAGAAGTAACCATTGCCTTGATTTTTTCGATGATGTCGAGCTTCTTCTGCAGGTTGGCCTGCTTTTCTTCTTCCTGCTCTTTGAACAGCTTCTGGCGTTTCTCCTTGATAATACCCATCTCCGCCTTGAAGGCTTCCTCGTCTGGGTCGGGTTTTACCTGAAATTGTTCTGGGTCGCCGCCGTTCTCGTTGTATTCTTTGTATTCTGCCTCGCGCTCAGCAAGGTGAATCTTATAGAATACTGTTTTCAGCATGTCTATTTCATCCTTTTGGGGCACTTCGTCACTGTGTGCAATTTCACGCACACGTTCCAGTACTTCTTTCTTGCTTTGGTACTGCTTGTGCTCAGGAGTGGTTTCTTCAGAGACTTCTGCTGCGGTTTCTTCTGAGACTTCTGCTGCGGTTTCCACTACGTTTTGTTCTGCATTCTGCTCTTCAATAGGAGCTTTTTCTTGAGAGTCCATCATCATAAAAAATTAGTGAATGATACGATTAGTACTTAGCCTATAGGCATGTGGCATTCTTGTCCAACATGCACTATCAGGCTTCAAAGTTATAAATAATTTATTTAACAACCTAATTTTTTTGGAAAAAAGTGATTAAATAAGTCGTTTGTGACGGAAAATCAGTAGTGAAATGACTGAAATGACGACTGAAAGAATGATAGCAATGACAAATCCTAACGGACTGTTTTCCATTCCGTTGATGAGGTTCATGCCAAAAAATGAGGCTACCAGTGTGGGTAACATGAGGATGATGGTGACAGAGGTCAGTGTACGCATGATGGTGTTCATGTTGTTGTTGATAATACTCTGGTAGGTGTCCATCGTCGATTCCAGAATGTTCGAATAGATGCTGGTTGTCTCACGGGCCTGTGTCATCTCAATGTTTACGTCTTCAATGAGGTCGGCATCGATTTCGTCAATTTGCAGTTTGAACTTCAGTTTTGACATGAGCGTCTCATTGCCTCGAATGGAGGTGTTGAAGTATGTCAGTGAGTCTTGCAGACGTGAAAGTCCAATCAACGATTCGTTGTTCACTTCACGGTCTAGGTTGCGCTTGGCCTTTTCGATGAGCATTGAAATTTGTTTCAGACGCTTCAGATACCAGACCGCACTAGACAGGAAGAGACGGAAAATCATATCTACATAGTCGGTGAACCCTTCGCCTCGTTTCTGTTGGTAGCTGACGAAGTCTATCATCATGTTTGTCTCATAATAGCAAACGGTGATGGTTACATCGCGCTTGTGTATGATACCCAGAGGCACGGTGGTATAGGGAGTCCTAGAGCGTACTTCCTTCACGTAGGGAATACGTAAGATAATGAGCATCCATCCGTCATCATATTCATAACGGGCACGCTCGTCGGTATCGCTGATGTCAGAGAGGAAGTAATCTGGTATTTGGAATTTTTCTTCCAGATACTGCTGATCTTCTTCTGAGGGACACGTTACTTGTATCCAGCAATTGGGCTGCCACTCATTAAGCTGGCTGAGCCCTCCTTGGGTGTTCCAGAAAGTCTTCATTGTGCTAATCCTAGTTTAATGCATTTCGTTCATGCATAATTCTTACTAAATCATTGTTGCGGCAAGAGGATTAGCAGTCTTACCGCTTATTCCCTCCCGCCTTACGAATTGTAATTATCCGCCGGGTAGTCGTCCATTTTCTTGTTAATTTTTTGGTTATCGGCTGCAAAGGTACGAAAAAGCGAGCGAAATGCAAAAGGAAAACTTGTTTTTCTTTTCATTTCTTTTTTTGTTCCCTGGGCAGGGAATATTTTTTCCCTAGGCAGGGAATATTTTTTTTCTAGGCAGGAAAAAAATTTTTTCTCCCTATACAACGTTCTGTGGATGTCCATTGACAAAGGCACAAACGTTGTCTATCGCTACTTGGACCAAACGGGTGCGAGCCTCTTTGGTAGCCCATGCAATGTGTGGGGTGATGTAGGCATTGGACAGACTGAGCAAGGGGTTGTCCTTGGGAGGCTCTTCTGTCAACACATCGGCACAATAGGCAGCAAGTGTTTTCTGCTTCAGGGCTTCAGCAACGGCTTTGTCGTCAACCAAAGGTCCCCGCCCCGTATTGATAATGATGGCTGATGGCTTCATTTGTGCTAAGGTCTCACGATTTATCAGGTGATAAGTGTTGTCCGTCAAGGGGCAATGAAGCGAGAGAATATCTGAGGATGCCAAGAGTTCGTTGAGGTCAACCTTCTCAATACCTTCTGGCAGAGTATTGGCTGCTTTGCTGGTAAGTGCTTTGACTCTCATGCCAAAGGCGAGTGCAATTTGTGCGACACGACTTCCGATATGTCCCAGTCCTACAATGCCGAACGTCTTGCCTGCCAACTCTGTCAGTGGGGTGTCCCAATAGCAGAAGTCCTGACTTGAAGTCCATCGCCCTTTGCGATTCTGTATGGCATAGTGCTCCGTGCGATTGGTGAGTGTCAGTAGGTGTGCGAAAACCATTTGTGCCACACTCTCCGTGCTATAGGCTGGCACATTGGTGACAATGATGCCACGCTGGTGTGCTTCCTGGATGTCCACGACGTTATAGCCTGTTGCTAGTACTCCGATATATCGGAGATGAGGAAGTTGTGCTATCTCCTCCTTTCCAAGCACCACTTTGTTCGTGAGTATGATGTCTGCTTCAGCAGCTCTCGCAATGGTTTCACAGGCTTTCGTCCGCTCATATACCGTCACATTTCCCAGCTCCTCCAGTGCCTTCCAAGACAAATCGCCTGGGTTTGATGTGAATCCGTCAAGTATTACAATATTCATAAATGCGTTAAGTTTTTTGCAAAAGTACGAAAAAAATCGTAACTTTGCAACCATGATGACTATTTTGTATATAATAATAGGTGTAGCTGTGGGGGCTGTTACTGTTTACCTGCTGATGAACAGGAAAGTGACAGGCATGCATGTAGAACTGGTTCGCAAGGACACAGAGTTGACCATGCTGAACCAACAGCATGGTGAGGAGGTCAAGATGCGCGAGCAGCAATTCAATGAGCAGTTGAAGACTACCAAAGAGCAGTTGCACGTGATGGCTCAACAGCTGATGGATGCTCAGGCGAAACGCCTGAAAGAAGAGAATACGGAAAGTATGGGACATATTACCCAACCTCTGAAAGATGCAATCAGCGAGATGCGCAAGGCTATCAATGACAATACGAAAGACCATACGGCCCAGACGGCCTCGCTTCGTGAGCAGTTGCGCCTGATGATGGAATCGAATCGTGAGATAGGCGAGAAGGCCGAGTCGCTGACCAATGTGTTACGTCGTGACAATAAGGTGAGTGGCAATATGGGCGAGATAATCCTGGGTGACCTGCTGACCTCACAAGGACTGACGGAAGGTATTCACTATGAGGTACAAGCCCGTCTTCGTGACGATCAAGGGCGACCTTTGAAGAATGACGATACAGGCAAGGAGATGCAACCTGACGTCATCCTTCACTATCCGCAGGGACAGGATGTGATTATCGATTCGAAAGTATCGCTCGTAGCCTATGAACGCTATGTGAATGCAGAACAGCCAGAGGAGAAGGAGCGAGCCCTGCAGGAGCATATCAAATCGGTGCGCCAGCATGTGACGGAACTGTCGCGCAAGGACTACTCAAAATACATCAAGGCTCCACGCGAGAGTGTCGATTTCGTCATCATGTTCGTTCCCTTCGAGTCGTCCCTGCAATTGGCATTGCTTAACGACCCGACGCTGTGGCGTGATGCCTTTAAGCGTAAGGTGTTCATAACAGGCGAACAGAATCTGCTTGGCATTCTCCACATGATACATATTGCTTGGGTGCAGAACCAGCAGGCGGAAAATCAGGAGAAGGTGTTTGGTATTGCTGAGCAGTTGTTGGACAGACTCGGCGATTTCGTCCAAAGATATAATAAGGTGGGCGAACAGATAGAACAGGCACGCAAAGCCTTCGAATTCTCAACCAACAAACTCAGTGAGGGTCGTCAGAGCGTAGCCCAGAAGGCTAACGAACTCATTTCCCTGGGTGCTAAGGAGAACCCCAATCGTAGAATCCCAAAAGCAGACAATGGTTTACCTGAATGACGATATTGCCCAGCTTGACTGGCAAGCAGCATTACCCTTGCTCTCAGAGCAGCGTCGCCAACAGGTGCTGCAGTTTAAATATGAGATGGGACGGAAAACCTGTGCGGGAGCTTATCTGCTGTTGTGCGAAGCCTTACGCAAGGAATACCATATCACTGAGCTACCCATCTTTGAATATGGGGAGCACGGGAAACCTTTTATAAAGGGACATCCGGAAATACACTTCAACATCAGTCATTGCAAGGAAGCCGTGGCATGTGTCACTTCTCCAAGACCGGTAGGCATAGACGTCGAGTCTATCCGTTCTTATCATGAAAGTCTGGTACACTATACGATGAATGAGAAAGAGGTGGAACAAATAGAGCATGCCGAGCGTCCGGATGTAGAGTTTATCCGCCTGTGGACCAGGAAGGAGGCTATGCTGAAATTGACAGGCGAAGGATTGACCAATGACTTGAAAAGTGTGCTGATAGGAAGCGAACAGATAGAAACAACAGTCAATATGGAGAAAAACTATGTGTGGTCAGTTGTTTTTGCTTGAAAAGTAGTATCTTTGCAAACAGATTATTAACTTAAATACGGTAAGACTATGAATTTAGACGGAAGACGAGAAAGCTCGAATGTGGAAGACCGCAGAGGTATGAGTGGTGGTAAGAAAATCGGCCTAGCAGGTATCGGTGGTGTTATAATCGCTATGGCGATGGCTTATTTTACAGGCGGCAATCCCTTAGAAGCCGGTCTCCAGGCTGCCCAGCAGTCGTTTGGCCCCAATACGGAGGTAAGCGAAGACCAGCGTGAATTCAGTGAGGAGGAACAGGAACTGGCTACTTTCTCTACCCAGATCCTTGCTGGTACGGAAGATGTCTGGGAAGAAATCTTCAAAGATAACGACATGAAATATGAGCCTCCTACGATGGTGCTCTATACCGATGGTACGCAGACTGCCTGTGGACAAGGCTCTGCAGCAATGGGACCCTTCTATTGTTCTGGCGACCAGAAACTATACATCGACCTTTCATTCTTCACTACGATGAAGCAGAAACTGGGTGCTGACGGCGATTTCGCCTTTGCCTATGTCATTGCCCATGAGGTAGGTCATCATGTAGAATACCAGACCGGCATACTGCAGGATGTTCACGAGAAAATGGCACGTCTCAGTCAGACGGAGGCCAACAAGTTGAGTGTGCGTCTGGAACTGCTTGCCGATTTCTATGCTGGGGTATGGGCTCATCATGATAATGAGCGCTTCGGATCGCTCGAGGACGGAGACATCGAGGAAGCTATCCATTGCGCTCAGGTGATAGGCGATGACTATCTCCAGAAGAAAGCCCGTGGCTATGCCGTCCCTGAGTCTTTCAATCATGGCACCTCGAAGCAACGCATGAAGTGGTTCAAGCGTGGCTATGAGACGGGAGATGTGTCGCAGGGTAATACCTTTGAATGTTCCGATGATGAGCTCTAGACCGCTGATATTGATTTCCAATGACGACGGCTATCATGCCAAGGGCATTAACTGTCTGATAGAGTGGGTGCGCGAATTGGGTGACCTCATTGTCTGTGCACCGGAAAGAGCCAGAAGCGGATTTGCATGTGCCTTTTCTGCCACCACTCCCTTGACGATGAAGTTACGTCGTAAGTCGGAGGGGGTAGAGGTGTGGTCGTGCAATGGAACCCCCGTCGATTGCGTGAAGATGGCGTTAGCAGAACTGTGCCCTCGCAAGCCCGATTTGGTCATTGGAGGAATCAATCATGGCGATAATGCTTCTGTGAATACGCACTATAGTGGAACAATGGGTGTCACGATGGAAGGGTGTATGAAGTATATTCCTTCCGTAGCCTTTTCGCTCTGTGACCATCGTGACGATGCTGATTTCGAACCTATGCGTCCGTATGTCCTTCAGATGGTACAGCGTGTACTGAAAGAAGGCTTGCCCCTGGGTGTCTGTCTGAACATCAACTTCCCGTTGGCTCCTGCATTTAAAGGTGTCAAGGTGTGCCGTATGGCAAAGGGAACGTGGGGCAATGAAGTGACGAAGTGCCGTCATCCGCGAGGCTATGACTATTGGTGGATGGTGGGCACCTATAACAACGATGAGCCTGACGCGGAAGATACGGACAACTGGGCTTTGCAGCATGGCTTTGTTGCCATTACCCCTACACAGGTTGACGTGACAGCCTATGAGGCCTTGGCAAAGATGAAAGACTGGGAAGAATGAAATACTATCTGATAGCAGGCGAGGCCAGTGGCGATCTTCATGCATCCCGATTGATGCAGGCTTTGAAGCAACAGGATGCTGAGGCACAGTTCCGCTTTTTTGGAGGCGACCTGATGACAGCTGTCGGAGGCGAGCGTGTGCGGCATTATCGGGAACTGGCTTATATGGGCTTTGTTCCTGTGCTGATGCATCTGCCCACCATTCTTCGCAATATGAAGATGTGTAAGCAGGACATCAGCCAATGGAAGCCTGATGTCGTCATCCTCATCGACTATCCTGGCTTTAACCTGAAGATAGCCCAGTATGTAAAGGCTCATCGTATTTGTCCGGTCTATTATTATATCTCGCCCAAGATATGGGCTTGGAAGGAGTATCGCATCAAGAACATCAAACGCGATGTGGACGAGTTGTTCTCTATTCTCCCCTTTGAAGTCGGTTTCTTTGAAAAGAAGCATCACTATCCCATTCATTATGTGGGAAATCCCACGGCTCAGGAGGTAAGGGATTTTCTCGCTAATGGGAAATTAGGAATCAGAAATGAGAAATGGGATAAGCCCGTCATCGCCTTGTTGGCTGGTTCGCGCAAGCAGGAGATTAAGGACAACCTGCCTGCTATGATTCAGGCTACTACCCACTTGGCTGATCGTTACGAATTAGTATTGGCTGGCGCGCCTTCTATTGAACCAGACTATTACGCCCAGTTCCTCGAAGGCAGTGCTGTCCGCTTGGTAATGAACGAGACCTACCCGTTGCTGTCGAAGGCAACAGCCGCTCTTGTCACCAGTGGTACGGCAACGTTGGAAACCTGTATGTTCCGTGTGCCGCAGGTGGTTTGCTATGAGACGCCATTGCCTCAGCTTATCGGTTTCCTGAAGCGTCATATCATCAAGGTGAAATACGTTTCGCTGGTCAACCTGATTGCCAATCGGGAAGTGGTTCGCGAACTGGTTGCTGAAACTTTCAGTGCCGATAATATCCGTCGGGAGTTAGAGGCTATCCTTCCCAATGGCGCCAAGCGTCAGCAGATGCTCAGCGACTATGAAGAGGTGCATCGCCTATTGGGTGAGAGCAAAGCCGCTGATGAGGCTGCACGACAAATGATAAACTTATTAAAACACAATAACCAATGAAAAAATTTATTCTTTCTATCTTGAGCCTGACTTTCGTAACGATGGTTAGCGCACAGAACATTCAGTTACACTATGATTTTGGCCGTAACATTTACTCTGATGAAGAGAGTGATCGCCAAAAAGTGACAGTTACCCTTGAGCAGTTCAAGGCCGACAAGTGGGGTTCATGGTACTATTTTGTAGATATCGACCTCACCAGCAAATTTTTCCGTAGTGCCTATACTGAAATTTCACGCGAGTTCAAACTGGGTAAGGAGACGCCTTTTGCTGCCCATATTGAGTACAACGGCGGTTTGGGACGCGACGACATCCGTAGCTTCCAGCATGCCGCACTTATCGGTCCAGCCTACAACGGACATTCGGCAGACTTCTCGAAGACCTGGTCGGTACAGCTTATGTACAAGCAGTTTTTTAAGAGCTATGACTACACCCACTCCTATGCTAGCTTCCAGTTGACAGGTGTCTGGGGATTGACCTTTGCCAACAAGAAGTGCACCTTCTCCGGATTTCTTGATTTCTGGCGTGGCGAGAACTGGCGTGCCGGACACGATGGTCATGGCATGCTTGTCATCCTTACAGAGCCTCAGTTCTGGTATAATGCCAACGAGCACCTCAGCCTGGGTACTGAGATTGAGATTAGCAACAACTTCATCTATAATACCTATAACGACAAGTCGTTCTTTATCAATCCCACGCTGGCTGTTAAGTGGAATTTCTAATTTTGTGGACTGAAGCCCGATACTGCTATAGACTATATTAAAATCGGTTACGACCGGCCGCTCGAACATATCAGGGCGGGTGCTCCAAGATGTAAGGGCGCCCGCCCTAATTTATGCGGGCGGGTCTCCGAAACAAGAGGAATCCTATCTCCTTCCCTGTTACTACGTATCTCTTTCCCTGTTACTACGTAACCTTTTCCCTTTTCCTCTTAATACTACAGCTTGCACATCTTCCAAGAACCGGGCGGCGTGCGAGCCGTCCATTTATAAAATATGCCATCTTCATTTAGAAGGTGGCATATTTTCTTAATTGCTGCATGAATACGGCCTCATGCGCTTCTTGTTGGCAGAGCTTGGCATTTTCCATCGTGATGGTGGAAGGCCAGTATTTGTTGCCGTCAACGATACGGCCTGTCAGCATTTCGCACCAAGTGCAGGCTGCTGTATAGCGCCCCAGGGTGTAGGAGAGGTGGTAGCCGTCGCGATTCAGGATGTCGCCTTTCCTATAACGCATCAGTCGAATAGCTATTCCCGAGGGAATAATCTGGCTGATGTTTGCCTTAGGCACCTCATTGCTTACACAGTTCACAATGTCGTTGTACATGCGTTCCTGGTCGCTGCCGTAAACCTCGAAATTCGCACCTTTGAAGTTCTTGGAATAAGTCCAAGTCATGTGCCACCAGATGTCAACCTTGGGATTGGTTGCCAATAGCTTTACCTGACGCTGCAGGGTTGGCAGGTTCTTGTAACTGTCAGGGAAACCGGACAGCAGACTAGCCTGTTGCAGGGTGATAATATCCCACGGCTCGTCCAGGATGATACGTTGCAGACTCACCTTTTTCTCCTCGGTCTTTTCGCCGCCTACTATTTTCCTGTAGGCATAGCTTCGACGAGAAGTTTTGAGATTATCTAAATGCATCTCCAGACTGCAACCCCCAATGTAGGCATTTCCTATCACCAACGAGTCGCCCTGTGCGGCAGCCAGTTCGTAGAGATATTGCTCTACGGCATCTTCAGAGAAGCTGTTGCCAATGGCCAACACTTTAATCACCTTGCCTTGCAGGGTAAGGGCAACCATTGTCAACAGCATAAGTGTGAGTCTTCTCATCTTCGTTTATTTTACAGGCACATCGGCCAGCGTCTTCTTTAACAGTTCCCAGAATGGAGCAACGGTCTCAATGAGTGCCCGTTCTGTGGTAGTGTGAGGACTTTTCATCGTGGGACCCAGGCTGACAACGTCCAGATGTGGGTATTTGCCCAATATCACGGAGCACTCCAGACCTGCGTGATCTACCTGGATGATGCCGTCCTTGCCATTCAGCTCCTTGTATTCCTTTAGCAGCAGATGCAGGATTTCTGAATCGGGATTAGGATCCCAGCCTCCATACGAACCTGCTGTCTCCACCTTCATTCCCGCCATGTTGAAACAGCTCTCCAGCGTCTTTACGACATAGTCTTTCATGTCTTCGCGTGAGGAGCGTGCCAAAATCTTCAGGGATGCTTTGCCTTCGCCAATGTTGATGATAGCCAAATTGCTGGATGTCTCGACAACAGTGGGGTAGGATGGAATCATGCGAATGACACCGTCGTGA
>ODAI010809296.1_pt1 | contig 112182 bp, 95 predicted proteins | sample 1539321 | NCBI WGS metagenome assembly ODAI01 (sample SAMN02144231, study PRJEB22623) | gut metagenome | biome: sheep rumen | host: Ovis aries | place: New Zealand
CCCCCTCTTCTTAAGCTCCTCTCTGATATGATTCTGATCGTCGGAAAGAAAGATCACGCTCTCTGTTTCCTTTTCGATATTACGGCTGTAAAGGAGGGATGAGTGAACACATTTGGGGAGAAAATCAAAGAGCATCTTAATAAGCTCCCGTGAATTTATCGTTCTCCCGTTTGCGGGAAAGCCGATATGAAGCCTCACGAAAATATCTCCGGTGCTCTCGTCTATGCGGCAGACGGTCCGCTCAAGGATCTCCTGTCCCGGTCTGCAGGTCTCAATGGCTCCGCTCTTTCCGGAGCCTCTCGCCATATGATCATACTGTCCCGCGGCCCGGTCAAACCTCCTTGTGAGGTAATCCTGCAGAGCGATCCTCCTGTGCCTTTTTTCGTAATATTCGGCCGGAAAGCCTGCAGTCCTGCCCCTGACATTTAAGGTGATATGGGAGGGTGAGGCGAAGGGATCACCCTGAACATGGTCTATGCTCAGTACATATTCCGGAAAGGAATAGCTTCCGGCCGTCTGCTTATATGCCGGATAGCTCCGGTGATCTATCTGTTCAAGAAGCGCTCTTAAATCCCTGTCCTTTTTAAGCATGCTTTTCAAACCCTCCTACATGAAATATACTACCTCATCCTCAGCAGGCTCTGCCTTTTCCACGCTTTCAGCGATAAGCGCAGGCAGCTCCTGTCCGTTCTGTCTGCTCTGGACCCTTCCGATCCTTGCGCGGACATTCACGTATTCGTTCTCCTTAAGCTTTCCCGCATCCTTCCATTTACAGGGAAAGCCCACGAACTGTATGTCCTCGGCACAGCAGGTCATGGCCAGCCTTCCCGGAACGAAAAAGTCCGGCGCCGCCTTCTTTTCCTTATGGACCATCCCCTTAAAGCTTACGGTCTTTCCGACATAGGCATCCAGATTATCGAAAACATCTATGTACCAGATCCCGTAATCGTCGTCCTCCACCTTTATCTCCGGAGAACTAAGGTCGTAGGGAAGCTCCTCCTTTACGTTATTGTTGATAGTCCCGTCCTCCATCTCAAAGATGACCTGAGCCCGCTTGTTAAGGGCCCGGACGGTACGTTTAAACACCGGAAGCTCCATATCCTCCCTGCTCCTGTTAAAGACAACAAGATCGGAATAAGTGAACTGCCTTGTCATGAGCTGCTTCATGTTGGCCAGATAATCCGAGTAGGTGGTGGCGTCTATGGTGGTTATGATCTCTGCTATCACCCAGTGGTCCGGCAGGGCTTCCGCCAAAGTATCCGGATCCCAGGTCCCGTTGTATTCGATGAGTACCCTTGAGGGTTGGTCCGATTCCTCGATCTCCATAAAGGTCCCGATCTCAATGTCATCCTCACTGTCCAGGGTATGGATGATGAATTTATTTTCGATGATCTCCTGTTTGCTCAGCTCCTCTATCCCCTCCTCACAGATTACGCATGAGGTGACGAGCCCGTCGTCAAACTGGTTCTCCTTAAGCGTTTCCTTTATGAAGGTGGTCTTTCCGCTCTCAAGGAAGCCTGTGAAAATATATACCGGTATCTCTTTTTTTCTTTTGAACATATATATGCCTCTTACACTCCGAACAGCTTTGCTACCTCATGATCCTTAAGCTCCGCGCCGATAACGCAGAGCCTTCCCGTATAATCGGGTGTGCTCTCCCTGATCTCGTATTCACCGGGAGTAAGATCGAATTCATACCAGCCGTCCGCATCCTTAGCCTGTACTATTCCCTTGGCTCTGAGGATCACCCCGTATTCCCTGCCGTCTTCATCTGACAGCTTCTTAAGGATATCCAGAAGCTCATCCCTTCCGAACTTATGATGTGTTTCGATCCCCCAGCTCTGAAATACCTCATCCGCATCATGATCATGATGATGGTGGTGATGATGGTGACCCTCCTCATGGTCGTGGTCATGCTCATGATGGTGCTCTTCATGCTCCTCATCATGATGGTGATGATGCTCATGCTCCTCATCATGGTCATGATGATGTCCGTGCTCCTCATCGTGATCGTGGTGATGCTCATGCTCCTCATCGTGATCGTGATGGTGATGTCCGTGCTCCTCATCATGATCGTGGTGGTGGTGATGCTCTTCCTCCTCAGGGAGCCTGCTCATTTCCTCAAGCATTGAGTCTACCAGGGTATGTCCCTTTTCCATCGCGTCAAGTATCTGCCTGCCGCTCAGCTCATCCCAGGGTGTGGTAATGATGACAGCCTCCTTATTATGCTCCCTCAGCATCTCCATAAGGGCGTCAAGCTTCTCATCATCCATCTTCTGTGTCCTGCTTATCACGACGGTCCCTGCGCTCTCAACCTGATTGTTGAAGAACTCTCCGAAGTTTTTCATATACATCCTGGCCTTTAAGCCATCCACGACCGTCACAAGAGAGTTGATGACTACCTGCTCTTCATTTTCATTCACCCTCTCCACTGCCTTTGCCACATCGGAGAGCTTACCTACTCCGGAGGGCTCTATTATTATCCTGTCGGGAGAGTACTGTCTGATGACCTGTGTAAGGGACTCCTTAAAATCTCCCACAAGTGAACAGCAGATGCATCCCGAATTCATCTCGGTCACATTGATCCCGGCTTCCCTCAGAAACCCGCCGTCGATCCCTATCTCGCCGAATTCATTTTCAATAAGCACTACCTTCTGTCCCTTAAAGGACTCCTCGATAAGCTTCTTGATAAGAGTTGTTTTGCCTGCGCCTAAAAAACCTGAAATAATATCGATCTTAGTCATTTTAATGCTCCTTTCAAAATCACTTAAAGAACGAAAGCCATCGGTCGCCTTGCCGGTGGCTTTCGTTCCTTTATCCTGGTCTGCGTCTTTTTACGGTAAACGGATTTAATCCGTTCACCATGTTTTTAATCGCGCTTAAGTATGAACCTGGTTCATGCCCTCCGATCCATCCTCCGAACCGGATCGTTGCTGTCAGCAGTCAGCCTCAGCCAAGCTTGAAGAACTCGCAGGCCTCGTTCATGCCCTCAGCAAGCCCCTTTAAGCTTCTTGCAGATTCCGCAAGCAGCGCGATGGTCGCGTTCAGCTCCTGCATGGAAGCGGTGGTCTCCTGTGTTGATGCCGCGTTCTCCTCCGATATGGCGGAAAGGTTTGAAATGATATCTACTACACCGTTTCTTGAACGGTCGCAGTCCTGAGCCTCATTATTGATATTGGAAGCTCCCTCTCTTGAGGTCACGATTCCGCCCGTAACGTTCTGGAAGGTCTGCATCGTCTGCTCTAACTTCTCCGACTGCTCCGAAAGCCTTCTCTTAACCTCCTCCATCATGCTCATGGAAGCCTTGGAATCATCCGACAGCCCCTTGACGATCTCGGATATCCTCTGAGCTGAGGAATTGGACTCCTCGGAAAGCGTCTGTATCTCGGAGGCAACTACCGCAAAGCCTCTTCCTGCCTCACCCGCTCTTGCCGCCTCTATTGAAGCATTAAGGGAAAGAAGGTTTGTCTGGCTGGCAACGTTACTTATAAGCTGAACCGCATCCTGTATCTTCTGAACCGATTCATCTGTAGCTTCAACGTTCTTTGCGACTCCCATGACCGCCTCGACCGTCTTGTCATTACTTTCGGAAAGCTCCTGCATGATGGCGGCAGCCTGGTTGCCGGCATCCTGCATATCGGCGCTGGTCCCGTTAAGGGCCGCGACATTGTCAACGATGGTCTCGATGATCGTACCCATCTCGTTGACACGCATCGTAGCGTTCTCTATATCCTCAGCCTGTGAAACAGCGCCCTTGGAAACGTCGTCTACCGCGTGAGCTATATCGTCCGCGGTCTGGCTTGACTGGGAAGCCATGTTCTCAAGATCATCACCCGATGTAAGAACGCTGGAAGCGGATTCCTGTATCCTGCCGACGATCTCCTGAAGCTTCTTGATAAAGCCCTCGGTGCCCCGGGCCATGTCCCCTATCTCGTCGCCGCGCTTTAATATCTTCTCATCAACCTCTACCGTAAGGTCGCCCTCTGCCAGCTTGCTGATGGTATCCTTAATGCTGTTGGTGGCCTTAGCGATCTTGACAGCGGTGGATATCCCGTATATCACGCAGAGAATGGTGGCGATCACTGCCACTATGACCGACATCACAAGAGTATTCCGCACATTGCCCTGCAGATCGGTATTCTTATATTCCGCGTAGGCAGATGCGATCTGTTCCATCATGTCGATGTGATTCCTTGCTATCTCGAAATCAGCCTCTGCCACATCCACGTCGCCCTCCCCGGTTTCGACGTTATATGCGGTTCTCCATTCGGTCATCTCCGCCACAAACTTGTCAAGAATAGCGACACAGCTTTCGGTCTGTCCGGCCGAGGTCGCCCTGAACTCATTTGCCAGATAGGGGTCAGCGTTGTACTGCTTCCTCAGCTGCTCAGTCCCGTCTATGACCTGCTGATAGTTGTTTTCAAAGCTTTCTATTGTGCCCTGAAGCTCCTCCTCGGGCTTAAGCCCCTGATGCACCTCATACACACGCACCATAGCGTACAGAGCCTGATAGCCGTCCCTGTCCATCCCTGAGATAGTGTTTTCGATCTGACTTATCGTATCGTAATAGATCTCCTTTGCCTCCTGCAAGGTATTCATGTTCTCATAGCCGAGATACGCGACCGCAATTATAAGGACCACAACAAGCGGAGCGATCATCATCATCAGCTGTACCGTAATGCCACGTCTCATTCTCTTCCTTCCTTCCCTTCTGTATTTTCGAAAATTAATGCGAATGAAATTTTATCATAAAATCTGAACGATTACAATAAAAAAAGCAGGCTATGTGATAATCAGCCTGCAGTTTCCCATGATATGTACCGCCCAATCCGCCGGTGCCAAAGCGCCTGTATCCTTCTGATCATTTCTCTTCCTTTATCCCGAATTCCTCTATGACCCTTTCAAGGCCTCCGGATATAAGGTCGCTCATAAGCTCAACCGCAACATCCCTGTTGATCTCATTTTCGTTTTTCATGAGATTTATGAACCCCGCAACAAAGCATCCCGCTATGCTCTCCAGAATAAGGGAGGCCTTTACCCTTCCTATCCTTTGAGTCATGAGATCCATAGTGCTGCTGTGCTCCATAGCCTCTACAAGCACCGTCCTTACCTTATTTATCATCTTGGTGTTGTTATCCGCAAGCAGAAGGAGCTTGAAGTCATCCCTGAAGGAATAAAACAGATCGAACACACAGCCTAACCTCGTCCTTGCTATCATCTCGATATCAAAGGCCTCATCCGTCTCGCAGGCCTCCCTCAAAGCCTTTACGGCCTTGTCCTCAACCTTTTCCTCAAGGTCAGAGATATCCCTGTAGTGAGCATAAAATGTGCCTCTGCTGACATCCGCCAGATCGATGACCTCATTGACGGTGACCCTGCTGTAGCCCTTCCTGAACAGAAGCTCAAGATAAGCATGTTCTATTGCATTCTTTGTTCTTGTAACGTCTCTTCGCTCTTTCATACACCGTTTATTACCCGATCTGACCGAACGGATAAACCCTTTCTATATTTCTTCCGAAGCAAGTTTATATATTTCATGTATTATATCACAAAGTATGCCTAAATAGCAATGGTAAATCGTTTTATTAATCGTTTTGCCGCTTTTATCTCTTGCAAACATAAAACCGCTGGCGTAAGATATCATATGGCATCGTTCAGAACGGTGAAATATTGTAACGTGCCTCCGGTGCAGGAAACGCCAAAACAAAAGAACCTTGTCGTTTCTTAAACAAATGTGAAAGGACAAAATATCAGATGAGAATGAAAAAAATCGGCCTTACGGCAAAAGCAGCCGCGGCTGCCCTTAGTGCTCTGCTCCTTACGGGCTGCGCGGGCATACCTTATTATACGGCTGACGGTACAGTAACCGATACTGCCCCTGTTTCAGAAGAGACAGAAGGAAAGGAGAAAGCGGCAGAGGATACTGCGGAAAACACCGCTGAAAACACTTCGGAAAATGCCCCGGAGAATGCTGCGGAGAATACTGAAGCAGAGGAAGCCGGGAACGATACCAAAACCGTTCGTATCGGCTCCCTTAAGGGTCCTACCTCCATGGGGCTTGTGGGACTTATGGACGAGGCCTCCGGAATAACCGCGGAAAACAGCTACGAATTCACGATGGAGACACAGGCTGACGCCCTTCTTCCCAGGCTTGTCTCAGGGGAGCTTGACATCGCTCTTGTGCCCGCAAATGTCGCAGCCGTCCTTTATAATAAGACTGAGGGCGGGATAAGCGTGATCGATGTAAACACTCTCGGCGTTCTCTATGTGGTAAGCGGTGACAAAAGCATAGAAAGCGTTTCCGATCTCAGCGGAAAAACGATCTATACCACCGGAAAGGGAACCACCCCTGAATATGTTCTGAATTACATCCTTTCCGGCAACGGGGCAGAGGACGTAAAGACAGAGTTTCGGTCAGAGGCCGCCGAGGTCGCCGCACTGCTTGCGGAGGATCCTTCTCAGGCGGGGCTTCTTCCCCAGCCCTTTGCGACCGTTGCGATGCAGCAGAACGATGCCCTGTCCATAGTGCTTGACATGACTGAGGAATGGAATAAGCTCGATCCCTCCTCCTCCCTTGTCACCGGTGTGACGGTCGCCTCAAAGGCCTTTATACAGGATCACCCCGACCTCCTTAACGGCTTCCTTAAGGATCATGAAGAGAGCGTTCTTTTCGTCAATTCCGAGGTTGAAAAGGCCGCGCAGTGCGTCGCGGATCAGGGAATAGTGGAAAAGGCTCCCATTGCGGCAAAGGCCATCCCCTTCTGCAATATAGTCTGCATTACGGGTGAGGAAATGAAGTCTGATCTGAACGGATATTTAAAGGTGCTTTTTGAAGCAGAGCCGGCCTCCACCGGCGGAGCCCTTCCCGGCGATGACTTCTATTATACGGCCGGGGAGTAAAGAGCTTGAAAAAAATGACCGGGAGAGGGGCTTTATTTATACGCAGGGTGCTCATCATCCTGTTCTGGATAGCGTTGTGGCAGGCTGTGGCAGTGCTTGTCGATAATCCGCTGTATTTTGCCTCTCCCCGAAGGACCCTCTCAGAGCTGTCCCAAAGGATAACCGAGAGGGTCTTTTTAAGCTCTGTCCTTATGTCGCTTTTAAGGATCCTTTCAGGCTTTTCCGCCGCGGCTCTCTCAGGTCTTGTGCTCGCGCTCCTTTCCTATAAACACCCTTTTTCGGAGGAGTTTTTTAAGCCCCTCGTCGTCTTTTTGCGTACCGTTCCCGTTGCAGCCGTCGTAGTGGTCCTGCTCATATGGTTCGGCTCCGCAAGGCTTTCTCTGTACATTACCTTCATGGTCGTATTTCCTAACGTATATATAAATGCTCTGACAGGTCTTAAGGAAACCGACACAGGTCTTATCGAGATGGCCACAGTCTTTCGTATGAGCGCCGTAAACCGCTTTCTTTATATATATCGTCCGGCTTATCTTCCCTATCTGAAAGCGGCCCTCAGGCAGTCCCTCGGCATGAGCTTTAAATCCGGAATAGCGGCGGAGATCATCGGGCTCCCCGAATTATCCATCGGTGAACGCCTTTACATGGACAAGATCTATTTAAATACCGCCGGAGTCTTTTCGTGGATGATCGTTATCCTCATAGTTCTTACTCTTACCGAAAAGCTCCTTTTTGATCTTCTTCCTTATTTATTCCATAAAATTTCCGCCCGCTTACCCGGTCCCGAATCCGGTGCCGGGGTCGCCGCGCGTAAAGCCGTTCCGGTGAGCATAAGCCTTTCAGGTCTTTGCAAATCCTACGGTGATAACATTGTTTTTAAGGATCTGACGCTTTGCTTCCGACAGGACAGCACCTATATTATAAGCGGAGTATCCGGGATCGGTAAAACCACCCTGCTTAAGCTTATCGCGGGGCTTACCTCACCTGATCTTGGCTCCGTACGCTTTGTCCGTACCGATCCGCCTTCGGACCGTGCGCTCAGGCGAAAGCCCCGGTTTTCGCTCAAAAAAGCCTCAGAAAATGGTATTCCTCCCTTAAGGGTAAGCATGTGCTTTCAGGAAAACAGGCTGATAGAGGAGCAAAACGCCTGTTCCAATCTGAGAATCTGCGGCTGTACAGGGGAGCCTGCAGAAGAGCTTTCAAGGGTATTTCCCGAAGGCGTTCCCGGGGAGAAGGTGTCCGGTCTCAGCGGCGGCATGAAACGAAGGGTAGCGGTACTCAGAGCAATGCTGTCGCCCTCTGACATAGTGCTTCTCGACGAGCCCTTCACGGGGCTTGATGCCGAAAACAGGAAAAGGCTCTGTGAATATATAAAAGCCCGCCGGAACGGCAGGCTTCTTATAATAGTAAGTCATGACCCTGTCTGTGAAAGCTTTCCCGAAGCCGAAACGCTTAATATCGGAAAGCTTTCTCAGGAATAAGCTATTGTCCGGCAGCCTCCAGGCTCTGCCCGGGAACGGCGGCCACAAGCCAGGGATTTAAAGGATTGATATCCGTGGGATCCCAGCCCCTGAAGGGCGAAGCCGGATCGATGGGGATGGACGCAGGCTTCCCAAGCTCTCCGGGAGTGGTAAGATCATCATATACGACCACCCGGGTCCCCTTCCTGCAGAAATCATATATCCACTTTGCATCGGCAACCGAAAGCCTCACACAGCCAAGCGAAGCCTTCTGCCCCAGGAGATTGTACTGATCGTACTCAAGCCTGTCAGTGCTTCTTGAATAATAGGGCACCGAATGAAACATTATCCCTCTGTTGAACCTTACCGCGTATCTTCCGTAGGTACCGTCCACCATAAGCCTCCAGTCATAATAATCGGAGGTCTTGAAAAAACCGGTGGGTGTTTCGTGTCCTGCCCTTCCCGTGGAACAGACCATACTCTTTACCGCGGTTTCGGTCCCGTCTGGATTTTGAAGCTTGACGGTCACGCAGTCAAGCGCCCGGTTCACATAGATAACAAACTGCGGCAGGACCGTCTCCATGGCGGTGCTTGCGGCATAGGCTCTCTGAGCGTGGCCCGAAAGCGCAATGATAAATACCAGTATTACAGCAGTGATTTTTTTTACAGCCTTCATCTTCCTATCTCCCTCATTCACAGGCCTGTTTCCCGGCCTGTTTTACAACTCAAGCTTCCTCCTGATCTCGGATATGCTTTCTCCTCTCTCTTCGGCAATTCGGGCAACATCGTCAAACTCCGCCTTTCTCCTTACCACGCCATAGCCTGTCGATTCCTTTACCCTCACCCTTCCGAAGGGAGTGTTTACCTCCTTAAGCTCTCTCTTAAGGATATGCCGTCTGCATACGCTTTCCCTTATCCCTATGGTCTGGGTGTATTTGAACATTGCCCTGATAAGGGCATCCTTTTTATCCTCGTCACAAAGCACCGTAAGAAGGAGCCCCGGACGGGATTTTTTCATGACCACCGCAGTGGTAAATACCTCGCGGGCACCCGCCTCAAACAGCCTGTCATACAGAAACCCGGTCTCCTCTCCCGTCATATCGTCCACATTGCAGGACAGCTCCGTGACAATATCACCGGCAGAGGAGCTGTTCTCATGACCGTCCTGTTCGGGCAAGGCTCCCGTCTCCTCCCCCAGCATGGCCCTTAAGCAGTTAGCCCTTGGAAAGTCCTTTTTTCCCATCCCGTAGCCGGTTTTTTCAAGGGTCATATGAGGCATATCACCGAACCCTTCGGCAAAGTACCTGATAAGAGCCGCCCCCGTAGGCGTGCAGAGCTCTCCCTCTATCCCGCCCCCGTAAACCGGAACTCCCTTAAGAATATCAGCGGTCGCGGGCGCCGGCACAGGCATTATGCCGTGCTGACAGCGTACCTGTCCGCTTCCCACATGGACAGGGGAGGCTACTATCCGGTCCGCGCCAAGCCTTTCAAAGGCCAGGCAGACAGCGGTGATATCGGCGATCGCGTCCATCATCCCCACCTCGTGAAAATGCACCTCTGAAGCATCGACCCCGTGCGCCCTGCTCTCCGCCCCGGCAATAAGCCGGTATACGTTCATAACATCCTTCTTCACCCTGTCGGACACGGCAAGGGCCGAAACGATCCTTTCTATATCGGCCATAGACGTATGATGATGACCGTCATGCTCATGGTGCTCATGCCCGTGGAAATGACCCTCTTCATGGTGATGATCATGATCATGGTCATGGTCATGGTCATGGTCATGATGATGGCCGTGAGCATGATCGTGGTCATGTTCATGATCATGGTCATGGTCATGACAATGCCCATGTTCGTGATCATGTTCATGTTCGTGATCATGTTCATAATCATGTTCGTAATCATGCTCATGACCGTGTCCGTGACCATGCCCCAGGTGAACATCCTCCGATGCTTCCTCCTCACCGTCCACCCTCACCGTAAAATGCGTTCCCACTATGCCGCACTTTGTCATGCTCTCCAAAGAGACCGCTGTCTTCGGGATACCTGCCCCTCTTATGGAGGCCAGGAACTCCTCCCTGTCCTTTTCATCCATGAGCTCATAAAGTGCGGCAGTAAGCATATCTCCGGCTGCACCCATACCGCAGTCCAGATAAACAGTCCTCATGCTCCGATCCTTTCTGCGCCGATTTGCTTGCAAATCGTGCGCTATCTGATATGATTGATGAGGCTGGCCTGATAGGCCGCCCCGTATCCGTTATCTATATTTACGACCGAGATTCCGTTGGCACAGGAATTGAGCATCGAAAGCAGCGCGGCTATCCCTCCGAAGGAGGCGCCGTAGCCCACGCTTGAGGGTACGGCAATAACGGGCACGCTCACCATCCCGCCCACAACACTTGCAAGAGCCCCCTCCATGCCGGCCACAACTATGACCACCCTTGCGGACATTATATCGTCAAGCCTTGCAAGGAGCCTGTGAAGGCCCGATACTCCCACGTCGTAGATCGTAAGCACCTCGTTGCCGAGAAACCTTGCCGTATGAAAGGCCTCTGCCGCAACCGGGATATCGCTCGTCCCGCCTGTCACGACCGCTATTTTCCCGGTCCCGTCAGGCTCTTTAACCTTACCGCAGATACCGACCCTGCCATCCTCAAAATATTCAAACCGAAGCGACTCCTTAAGCTTTGAAGCCTTCTCCGCGGAAAGCCTTGTTATGAGGATATCCTCCTGTCCGCCTTCCTTCATCGCGTTTACTATGGAAAGTATCTGAGCTTCGCTCTTTCCCGCGCCGTAGATGACCTCCGCGGCGCCTGTCCTCTGTTTCCTGTTGGTATCTATGTTGGCAAAGCCGATATCCATAAAGGGCTTCTTCCTGAAATAGAGCTCAGCCTCCTCTATTCCCAGGCTTCCCTTTCTTACGGCCTCTAGTACTTCCTTTATACTGTCCATTTCCATCCGAAACCTCAAATCCATGACCTCAGGGCAGTGACCCCTTACGCCTTACAGCCTCGTTAAGGCTTCCGGTCCTGTATCCCGAAAGATCCATGGTCACATAGGTAAAGCCGTTTTCCTTAAGCCTTCTTACTATATCCTCTCTTATATCCGGTTTTACAAGCCTTTCAAGCTCCTCGGGCAGCACCTCTATCCTTGCCAGAGTACCATGGGCCCTCACCCTGTAGTTTTTAAAGCCGGCCTCCGAAAGCACCCGTTCACAGCTTCCTATCCTCAGGAGCTTTTCCGCCGTGATCTCCTCTCCATAGGGTATCCTTGATGCCAGACAGGCAAAGGACTGCTTGTCCCAGGTCTTAAGTCCCATTCCCTTAGAGAGCTCTCTTATCTCCGTTTTTGTAAGGCCCGCTTCCCTTAAAGGGCTTTTTATCTTAAGCTCTTTAAGCGCTGAAAGCCCGGGACGGTAATCCGACAGATCATCGATATTGGAGCCCTCCATTACTACGCATATACCATTTTCCGAAGCAAGCTCCAGCATCCTTTTGAAGATCTGCCTCTTGCAGTAATAACAGCGGTTCACAGGATTTTCGGAATACTCCCTTAAGCCGAGCTCCCCCGCCTCAAAGGTTATCTGCCTGATGCGGTTGTCACTGCAGAACCTGACCGCCTCCTCCGTCTCCTCCTTCGGAAAAGCCGGTGAAACAGCGGTAAGAGCAAGACAGTCATCCCCCAGCACCTCTGAAGCGACCTTAAGAAGGAAGGTGGAATCCACTCCCGCGGAAAACGCCACCGCTGCCCTTTTGCAGTCTCTTATGAGTGATCTGAGTAACTCAAGCTTTTCTTCCATATTAAGATCCTCTGTTATATATCGGTCCTGCCGCAGGAATTATAACATTATTACAAACTATGTTCAACTGCGGAACTGTCTGTAGTATGTATCAGGGCAATCTCTTAATATCCTCACAACCCCATGAAAAAAACGATTAAAAAAGCACCCCGAGGATCAATCGGAGTGCTTTAAACATCACTGTAACGGTTTGTTTACAGACCGTGCGCCCGGGACCTTATTATCCCTTCACCGCGCCGGCAACCATACCCTTTATGATCTGCTTGCTGAATACAAAGTAGAAGATCACCACCGGAGACATAGTTAACAGCATCGCCGCCATCATCTTCGGAAAATCCGAATTGAACTGGCCGGTAAAGTTCTTAAGGGCAAGAGGAACCGTCTGGAAAGCCTTGCTCTGAAGTATCAGCGCAAAGGAGAACTCGTTCCAACAGCCGAATACATTTATTATCGCAACCGTTGTAAGTATCGGCTTGCAGATCGGAAGGATTATGGAGAACATCGATCTTGAGAAGGAGCAGCCGTCTATGGCCGCCGCTTCCTCAAGCGCGGTCGGTATCCCCTTCACATAGCCCTCCACCAGGAAAAGCGACACCGGGAGGTTAAAGCACAGATACGGCATCAGCAGCGTATACCATTTGTTTAAAAGCCCCGCCCTTGAAAAGATGATATATATAGGTACCATCAGCGAATGCACGGGGATCAGCATACCCATGAGGAACATAAGGTACAGGGGACGGTTCATCTTAAAGCTGCACCTTGCAAGGATATAGCCTACTATGAAGGCACATACAACGATCAGGGCAACTGAGATGATCGTCGTCCTTGTGCTGTTTATCATGGACGATGCTATATTATAGTCAGGATTTGAGAGGATCCTCTGGTAATTGCTGAGGCTTGGCTCACTGGGCAGTGAGAATATGTCCTTATTAAAGTCCCTTTTCTGCTTAAGGGATGAATAGCCCATCCAGATAAGCGGAAAGATGCAGCTTAAGGAAAATATCCACATGAACACGTTTAAGATGATCCCCAGTATGGTATTGCCGGCCTTTGTACCGGAGGATTCGTTTTTAACAGCCTGAGTCTCAAGAATCTTTTCCGAAGCCATTATCTAAGCCCTCCCTTCCCGTATTTTGCCTTTGCGGCAGCGATCATATCCTTCTGGCGCTGCTTTGCCTGCTTTGCCTCATTCCTATCATATTCGTCGGTAGTGAAGTGATTGAGCAGGGCCTGTGAGCCGCCTATAACGATGAGTGAAAGAACAAAGATCGCAACGGATATGCAGGAGCCGTACCCCAGATAACCCGTTTCAAAGGAGGTCTTGTAGCCGTACATCGCCATAACCATCGAGGAATACCCCGGCCCTCCCTTTGTCATGACAAATATATTATCGAAAGCCTTCATATTACCCGCTATACAGAGGGTAACACAAACAAGCAGTGTACTCTTTATCAGAGGCAGTACAATGTAACGGGCCCTTTGTATCCCGTTTGCGCCGTCTATCTCCGCGGATTCCAGTACCTCGGTATCGATGGAGGCAACGGCCGAAAGGATGATGACCATGTAATATCCCACATACTGCCAGACCAGAGGTATCGAGACTAAGAGCATTATCAGCTCGGGTTCGTTAAGCCAGACCGGCCCGGATTTCATGTTCGGGATCTTTCCGATCTGAACCAGGAACCAGTTTAAAAGCCCCTTTCTCTGATCATAGATCATAAGCCAGATAAAGCCTATACAGACCGCGGATATCGTACTCGGGAAAAAGCCGAAGGTCCTGTGGATGCCCTTTGCCTTTACCAGCTTTGAGCTGATTATCATGACCAGGATAAAGGCTATCCCGACCTGACCCACTATACAGAAAACAACAAGGAAGATATTATGCCTGAAGGACGCCCAGAATACCTCGTCGTGAAAGAGCTTTACATAATTCTCAAGCCCGTTGAAGATCTTGTTCGGACCAACCTTCCAGTCATAAAAGCTGTAGAAGAGAGCCGCCACAAGCGGCACAAAAACGGTAAAAATAAAAAGAGCCACCGGGATGAGCAAATAGCCAAAGATGACTCTGTTCTTAGGTCTTATCGAATTCAGCATATTCCGCCCCCATTCCTTCTTTCAAAGCTCCTGCGGCGGCAAATACTGCCGCCGCAGGAGCAAAAGCCTTCACATACTGCGCCGATCTGCGGATCACTTCAATGCAGCAGAAGCTCTCCGCCCGCTAAATCGACTTCCCCGGCTTACTTTCCGAGATAAGCCTCATACGCAGCCTGGGTATCGGCCGCAACCTTCTCGGGATCGATGTCGCCGTTTACCATCTCCTGCATCTCCGTATTAAGAACAGACCATACGGAACCGTCTACATAAGAATCATAGATCTCACAGCCCTTGGTATCAACATAGGAGAAATTGTAGAAATCCTGTACGAACTGATCCTGTGAGGAAAGATCTACGTCAGCCTTGCAGAAGCCGCCGAGAGCATAATACTTTCCAACATACTCAGCAAATGCGGGACCTGTCAGATACTGTGCAAGGTCTACGCAGGCAGCGAGCTTGTCGGGATCCTCTGCAACCTTTGCATTGATAGCTATGGAATAGCCAAGACCGATGTTCTGGAACTTCTCATACTTTGTGGCATCGGGAGCCTTAGGAAGAACAGCGAACTTTGTAGCCGCATACTTCTCGGGATCCTCGTTCTTAAGAGTTTCCTTGATGTAATCGATATCCCAGTTGCCGCCGATGTAAGCTGCGCAGTCGCCTGCGATGTAAAGCTCACGGGCATCCTCGTTTGTCTTCATGTTGAAGTCGCTGTTGAAAAGCCCTGAATCATGGAAGAGATACTGGGTCTCCTTGAGTGCCGCAACGAACTCGGGATCCGTGAAGGAAGCCTTGCCGTCGCCTGCGATGATGCTTGAGAACCAGTCAGTTCCGGTGTACTGATATCCGAGACAGGATACGAAGCAGGAATTCAGGTTCCACTGGCCCTGGTTACCAAAGCCGATGGTATCGATGCCTTCCTCGTCAAAGAAAGCCTTGGCCTTTTCGACCTCATCCCAGGTAGTGGGGAACTCGTCGTAGCCGGCTTCCTTCCAAAGCTCGGAATCATATGCGATAACGGTACAGGTTCCGCCTGTAAGAACAGGGAAGCCGTAATAATGACCGTCAACGGTATGAGGAACAAGATAATCCATATTGTAATCCGCCGCGTAAGGAGAGCCTGTGATATAGTCGGTAAGATCTACCAGAAGGCCCTGGTTAACCCAGCTGATGGTATTCATGCCCTGAAGCAGGAACACGTCGGGAAGCTCACCAGAGGAAGCATAGGTAGCGATCTGAACCTTATAATCGCCGTTTGCAAGAACCTCTTCATTTAAGTTGATATCGGGATGGCCCTCCTGCCATGCCTTGATAGCCGTTCTGTGTCCGTCGGAGCCGCCGTTTCCGTCAGCCTCCTCAGAGGTTGAGAAATGCATGTAGCTGATATCTCCCTTGTATGCAAGCTCATTAGAAGCACCTTCTGTGGAGATGGGGCCCTTCAGGCCTTCTACCGTAAAGTCTCCGGAAGCAGCCTCTGCGGGAGCCTCTGCCTCCGCCTCTGCGGGAGCCTCTTCTGCAGGAGCCTCTGCCTCTGCCTCAGCCGCGGCGGGTGCCTCCTCCGGAAGACTTACCTCACCACCGCCTCCGCAACCGGCCAGTAAAGCAGCCGTCATTGAAGCTGTTAACAAAGTTGCCAACAATCTCTTTTTCATATTATTTCCTCCTTGTAGAAAATTCCGGCAGTCTTCGACCGCCAAATCAATCATACAACAATGCGTACAATCTGTCTACAAAAAAATGGATTCTTTTGAGCAGATTTACGATAACGTTTACGTTATATTTTTCTAACTTATACTCATGAACGCAATCAGCTGCCGTTTTTTGACATTTCGGATATTTGCCTGACCGGGCGCTTCATGTTACAATGGGAACGGAGCTGTCCCGATGAAAACGGCAGCCGAAGGGAACATTCTAATGGAGAACGGAATATCACAGGTACTCATAGTTGACGACATGATGATCAACCGCATGATCCTCTCATCGCTCCTGTCCGCCGGCGGTGTGGCTTCGGATCAGGCTGAAAACGGCAGAGAATGCCTGGAAATGTGCAAAAAAAAGGACTACGATCTTATCCTCCTTGATCACCGGATGCCCGAGCCTGACGGTGTGGATACCTTCGTAGCACTTAAGGAAATATTCAAAAAAAGAGGCCGGAGCGTTCCGGTGATCTGTCATACCACCGATGAGGGGCGGAAAAATATAAATCTTTATAAGGCCGCAGGCTTCTCGGACGTTCTTATAAAGCCCATCGAACCGGAGCAGCTCTCTGAGGTGCTTCTGACCTGGCTTCCCCGGAGGAAGGAAAGGCCGCCGATGAACACTCTTTCCGGTACGGCCGCCGAAAAGACGGGTAAGGCCCCGGGAGAGACCGATATAAGCAGAGAGCTTGACCTTCTCCCCGGCTGGTTAAAGACCGTGCCGCATATAGATCTCGTTTCCGGCATAACAAACTGCGGCAGCGCGGAGGACTATGTGGACGCCCTGTATATTTTCCACTCCTCCATCTCCGAAAAGGCCGCTGATATCAGGACATATCTTGAAAATGAAGACCGTACCATGTTCAGGCTGACGGTGCACTCCCTTAAAAGCATGTCCGGGCTCATCGGAGCCAGGGCCCTGCGCGAAAAGGCCGCTTTCCTTGAGACCTGCGCGGGAAACGGCGATCTGAAGGGGATGCGGGAGGAAACGCCCGGGCTTCTCTCCTCCTATCTTGCTTTTTCGGAACTCCTTTCACCCGTCCTTAAGGAGGAGGGGATAAAGGACCTTAAAAGGAGCCGTGCCGCCTCCTCTGACAGAAAAAGCGAAACCGCCCCTGCCCTCAGGGACCTGAGCAAGACCATCCTTTTTGTTCAGGCCGGTCAGGATATCGTAACGAAGGGAATAGAAAACAATCTGAAAAATGCGGGCTTTTCGGTGATCTCCGTGCCGGATCAGCCTGAAATGATCATTACCTGCCGGTTTGAGGCAGACATCATACTTTATTATCCCGGCAGAAAGGACGATCCCTCTCATATCGGGCTTATCATGAGCCTTTTGGGGGAGATCTGTCAGGATGATTCCAGGATCCTCTGCCTTACCGGTGAAGTGGCGGACATCGAGACTGCAATAAGCTCAAACAGTGCCTTCCGGGTTTCCCGCACCTATCCGCGGCCTGTGGATATTAACGTTTTTCTTAAGGATATGGACACATTCTCCGAGCTGTCCGGGGATTACCGCCGCAGGAAAAACATCTACATCGTGGACGACGATCCTGAATATCTCTCGGTCATAGACCGCTGGCTTTCCGCGGATTACGGCGTATCCTGCTTCCGACGCGGAAGCGAGCTGATCTCAGGGCTTAACGCCCTGACCCCCGATCTTATACTTATGGACTATGAAATGCCCGAAATGGACGGCTACGAGCTTATGAAACGCATAAGGAGCAATCCTGTGACCTGTGCCATTCCGACGATCTTTCTGACGGGAAAGAACGACAGGGATCATGTGTTCCGCATACTCGAATACAAGCCTGACGGATATCTTCTTAAGACCTCGCAGAAGGATACCCTTCTCGACGCGATCCATCGCTTTTTTGCGGAGGCCTTCTTCCGCCGTACCCTTCCGCAGTAGCATTTACCGCAGTGCCTGCGAAACCTCATTAAGAAGCCCCGGCTTTCCAAGCGACTTGGGCACCACAGCGTATGCGCCCTGCAGGGCTTTTTCATTACCGGCCAATTCCCCGTCCCCCGTCCTTATGATAACGGGGATATCCCTGTTTGACTCGTCCTCCCTTATCCTTTCAAGGGTCTGAAGGCCGTCCATTCCCGGCATCCTGTAATCAAGCAGTATCAGATCGGGCCTTATCCCGGAAAGCTTATCAAGCGCCTCTCCTCCCGAGACGGCGGTATCCACCGTGTAGCCCTCCCTTAAAAGCCAGCGCTCCGTAAGCGCGAGCATGTCCTTATCATCATCCGCCACCAGTATCCTGCTCATATCATTTCTCCCCTTTCTGCTCAAAACAGCACCGGCTTAACCAGCCGTCCCTTCCTCCAGATTCCTAAGGGCATCTTCAAGAAAGGCGCCAAGCTCCCTGTATTCCTTAAGAAATGAAGGCATTTCCCTTAAAAGCCTTTCGGCATCGTCCTCCCTTGCGGCCTCCTCAAGAGCCAGAGCCTTCCCGGAAAGAAGAGAGGCTCCTATTGCCTGCGAGGTGCTCTTAAGCGAATGTATCCTAAGGACAAAGGCCTCTTTGTCCTTTAAGGAAAGTGCTTCCTCAAGCTCTGCCGCCTTCTCCCGTACCGATGCCGCAAAGGTTTTCAGCGCGAAAATATAGTCCTCCTCGTCCCCGCAGTATTCTATCCCTTTTTCCGTATCGAGCCCGGGATAATGAGGAAGCTCCGGACAGGTCTTCTCCCCTGCTTCAGAAGCGGGGTCACTCTCCTTTATGACAATGGCATCCTCCGGCAGGTATTTGAGCATCATCCGTTCCATTTCGCCTATATCAACAGGCTTTGGCAGATAATCAGTAAAGCCTGCCGCAAGCATCCTTTCCCTGTCGCCGGAAACAGCGCTTGCGGTAAGTGAAATGACCGGAGTTTTCCTGAACTTGTCGGGGAACCTCTCTCTCAGCATCTCCAGGGTCTCGATGCCGTTCAGCTGCGGCATCCTGTAATCGAGGAACACCAGATCATAGTCATTTGCGCCGAATTTTTCGATGCAGCCTGCTCCGCTCTCCGCAACGTCGATCTTCATCATAGTGCGCTTTAAGAGCCCCGCGATGACCTGAAGGTTCATCGGCGTATCATCGACGAGAAGGATACGCATTCCCGGCGCCGTAAAATGCGCCTCCCGCTTCGTATCCGGGACGCTCTCGTGCAAAAGCTCCGCCGGATCGATCTCACCAACGGGCGCGGCATCCACTATGCTCTGCCACAGGTCAAAATAGAATCTCGAGCCCTCACCGTAGCGGCTTTCCACAATAAGCTCGCTGTTCATGACCGAAAGGAGCTGCCTCGTGATGGCAAGCCCCAGTCCCGAGCCCTCTATGCTCCTTGTTTTCTTAAGGTCAAGACGGTCAAAGGGCTCAAAGAGCTTCCCGGTATCCTCCTTCCTTATGCCGATCCCGGTATCTGTCACCGAGACCCCTATGCAAACCCTGTCTCCGCTTTTCTTAACAGGCTTCATTTCGAAGGTCACACTGCCCTTTTCGGTATATTTGACCGCATTGGTCAAAAGATTTGTGATGATCTGCTTTATACGGACAGTATCTCCCATAAGCCTTTCCGGCAGGTCCGGGGCTATCCTTATCACAAGCTCAAGTCCCTTTTCCTCTGCCCGGAAATGAACGAGGTTATAGAGGTCGGCCACAAGGGACGCAAGGGAATACTCCTCAAGCTCAAGCTCAAGCCTTCCGGTTTCTATCTTTGAAAAGTCAAGGATATCGCTGATGATGCCAAGAAGGCTTACCCCGGCCTTTCGGATGTTTTCGGAATACTCAAGGATTGCGGGCTCCTTAGCCTCCCTGCGTATCATTTCATTCATGCCGAGGATCGCGGTGATAGGTGTGCGGATCTCATGGCTCATGTTGGAAAGAAAGGCGCTCTTTGCCACATTGGCCTGCTCCGCCAGCTCAAGGGCCCTCGCAAGGGACCTTGACCGCTCCTTTTCCTCTGCGGCAAGCCTCGTCTCCGTAATATCACCGATAAACACATAATAGACGTCTCCGTAGCCGGGGAGGGATGCAAAATGTCCGTAATCATCCACCCAGCGTATCTGCCCGTCCTTTCTTATTATACGGTAAACGACATAGTCCATGTTATGATTGTTTTCCACATCGGCTATCTGGTCGTCTATAGAGGTCTGTATCTCTTCATAATCATCCGGATGGACCATTCCCTTAAAGGAGTTGCCGACCAGAGCCCTGAACTCATCTACGCTGTCACAGCCGAAGATATAGCTTGTGGACTGGTTTGCAAACAGGAGCTCCGTGGATTCGTCGGCGCGATAGATGAAAAAGCCGCCCGGCATCTGATCCGCGAGCCACTCCATCCCCGAACCGCCCTCCTCAGACGGCATAAGGGAAGCCAGGTCATTACTGAAAATACGATTTTTTTCCATATTCCGCCTCCGGAAGCATGCATGGATCGGGTCTGCCCTATGGCATTCCTTAGCCCGTAACTGGTAATTTAAAAACATAATAACACATGTCCGGTGCTCTCACAACGGTTTGAACTATACCTGAATAGTTGCTATAATGTTACTGTTCAGCGCAGCCGCGGGGCTGCGGACAAAAGTACGCAGACAGAAGGATCCTCAGGGCTTTCGAACATGAAGACCACAAAGCATAGTAAAAAATATATGGTGATCACCGTCGGCACAGCCGCCATCGCCGCGATCATACTGATAGCCGGGACTGTCCTGACCGGAAGGAGCGCAAGCCTTGATACAGGCACCGCCGTGCGGAACGTGAGCCTCCTTTACTTAGACGAGCTGGCAGGGCGGAGGGAGCAGGTCGTCGCATCACAGATAGCGGGCTATATCACCAACATGAAGGCCGCTGTCAGTCTTATCTCGGATAAGGATCTTGAAAGCCGTGAGGCGCTTTCCGAATACCAGTCCCGGATGAAGCAGTATTACGGCCTTGATAAGTTTGCCTTCATCGGTAAAAACGGCACCATCTACACCTCAAACGGCATCCGCAGCGATATTTCGCAGTACCCCATAGATTACCGGGCTCTTACAGAGCCGCTTATAACATTAAAGGATACCCGGGGCATTAACAGGAAGGTAATAATCGCAATGCCCGTTGACCGCCTTCCTCTCGGAGATGACATACTCACGGTCTGCTTCATTGAGCTTGACGCCAACACGATGCTTAAGGGCGTCTCTCTTCAGTCAGACAATAACAACACTACCTTCTGCAATATCTATACAAGTGAGGGCAGAGCGCTTACCGACATGGTATTGGGAGGCCTTGCCAGCGAGGATAATCTCCTTTCCGCCCTTGAAAACGCCGATTTTGAGAATGGCTTTTCCGCGGACAGGGTAAGGGAGGATTTTGCGGAGGGACGCCACGGGGTCGTTTCCTTTACCTATAACGACATTAATGAAACGCTCTGCTACGAGCCCATAGAAAATACCGACTGGCTTCTGACCTACCTTATCCGTGAGAGTGTGATCAGCGAACAGATCTCGTCCATCTCCGAGGGCATCATAAAAAGAAGCCTTATCCTTTCGCTGTCTACCGCAGGGGTCCTTATCATATTTTTCGCGGTGATCATATGGCAGAGCAGAAAGGCGGAGCTGGCTACACTTGAAAAGGAGGTGCAGGAGGCAAAGAGCAGGGCCAAAACCACGTTTCTTTCCAACATGAGCCACGAGATACGCACTCCCATCACAGCGGTGCTTGGAATGAACGAGATGATCCAGCGTGAAAGCACTGATCCCAATGTGCTCTCCTATTCGGACAATATAAAAACAGCAGGTGAGAGCCTGCTTGGAATAATAAACGATATCCTCGATTTTTCCAAGATCGAGACCGGTCATATGGAGATCTCGGAGGTTCCCTATAAGCTGCCCTCCCTCCTTTCGGAGCTTTATAATCTGGTACACTTCAGGGCGGAGGATAAGGGTCTTTTACTTTCCTTTAAGGTTGACACGGATCTGCCCCGGGGGCTTTTCGGAGATGAGCTGAAGCTAAGGCAGATCATCACCAATCTGCTGACAAATGCCGTTAAATATACCGACATGGGCAGCGTTACCCTTACGCTTGAAAAAAAAGAGGTTCATGATGGGAGGCTCCTGCTTTATGTCTCAGTATCAGATACCGGCATAGGCATCAAAAGGGAGGAGCTTGGAAAGCTGTTTCATGAATTCGACCGTCTTGATTACGGACGGAACCGGAATGTGGAGGGTACGGGTCTGGGGCTTGCGATCACAAAGCGGATGCTTGAGCTCATGGGCTCCTCACTCAGCGTTAAAAGCAGCTACGGGGAAGGCTCCCTGTTTTTCTTTACCCTTGAACAGGGAATATCCGATGCTTCCCCCGTCGGGGAGCCTGACCTTGATTCCCTGAGCCTTCAGACGCACAGCTCCATCGCCGGCACACCCTTTACGGCTCCCAAAGCGCGTATCCTGATCACGGACGATACGCCGATGAACCTTCAGGTCATCGCAGGGCTGCTCAAGCGTACCGAAATGCAGATCGATACTGCTTCGAACGGCTCAGAATGCATTGAAAAATTCGGAAAAAACACCTATGATCTGGTATTCATAGACTACCGCATGCCCGGGATGGACGGCGTAGAGACCTTAAGGCTCCTAATGGAAAGGTATCCCGACAGGTGCCGCAGGACCCCCATTGTTTCCCTGACCGCGAGTGCAGTTGCCGGAAGCCGCGAGAAAATGCTTGCCGCAGGCTTTTCAGACTTTTTGACCAAACCGGTCGATGTTGCCACCATGGAAAACGTCATCATAAGACATCTCCCCGCGGAAAAGGTAAGCCTCAAAGAGGCCTTCCCGGAGCCTGAAACACAGGGATCCCCCGCTCTGTCCGCGCTTTCCTTTCTGGATACGAAAAAGGGTATCGATTACTGCGGAGATATACAGGAATACCTTGAAACCCTCTCCTCCTACGCCAAAGGGATGGATGAACGGATCGAAGGCATCAGGAACGCCTTCTTGGCAAACGACCGTGAGGCCTTTATATTACATACACATTCCCTGAAATCCATGTCACTTGCCGTTGGCGCGACAGAGCTGTCACAGCAGGCTGAGGCTCTTGAAAGGGCTGCCGTTGAGGGGACCTTTGAAACGTCGGGAAAGGCTGCGGAGGAGCTCCTGTCAGCCTGCGGCCTTCTTAAAGCAGCAATCACCGAGGCTCTTCTGAAAATGTCTGCTCCTTACTGAGAATAAGCACCTCACGGTGCGAAAGCTCTGTTTTTCCCTGTAATATCCTGCCTGTAAGCATATCCGTATATGATTGACCACCAAGGTCAACGCTTCCTCCATGAGGGTCGTGACAGATTATGAAAATGCTCTCTTTACCGTTCTTTACCCGGGAGGTTATCTCCACCTCTCCCTCTGAAGGAAACAGCGGTCTCATACCCGTATCAGCCATGAGGCTCAATACCAGTGCGTCAAGAAAGGCAGCCTCCGGTCTGCTCGCCAGATAGATTGCCCTTCCCTTCCCCAGACGGTTCATGGTAACGCAGGGCTCTCCCTTATAAAAGTCGTCGCCGTATACCGCAAGGATCTCCGCTTTATCGGCATGTATCCTGTCGCACAGAAAATCACAGGAATATTCCTTCCTCCATATGGCCTCCGTTCCCCCGGCTGCACCTCCATTTTCCCCGGACAGCCGACCTGTCATACAGATCCTGTTTTTCTCATCCTCAAAAAGGGCATCAGTTTCTTCGACCCAGATCCCGAAGGTCTCTCTTAAGGGACCGGGATAGGCTCCGTAAATACATCTGTCATCAGGGTCCGCATAGCCCGTCAGATAAGTGGAGATAAGTATCCCGCCGTCCCGGACAAAGGTCTCAAGCCTCTCACCAAGCTCCCCTGTCATCATGTACAGGAGCGGAGCAAGTATGACCCTGTAGCCTGAAAGCTCCGATGTTACCTTTATAAAATCCACCTGGAGGTTCTGCCTGTAAAAGGCCGAATAATAATGATGCAGCTCCTTAAGATAGTCAATATCCCTTGAGGGCCCTGAGTTATTTTCAAGCGCCCACCAGTTCTCCCAGTCCATAAGGATCCCTGCCCGTGCCTTTGTCTCTCCCTTTACAAAGACTCCGGACAGCCTCTTAAGCTCAGCGCCAAGCTGCTTCATCTCCTTAAAGACCTTCGTGTCCGTCCTTCCGTTGTGAGCTATGAGGGCACCATGAAATTTTTCCACGCCCGAAACGGACTGGCGCATCTGAAAATACATGGAGCTGTCCGCCCCGTGTGCGAGCCCCTGATAGGCAAGCTCTCTTATCTGTCCGGGACGCTTTACCTTATTATAGGGCTGCCAGTTCTGCTGGTTGGGCGACTGCTCCATAACATAATAGGACTGACCGTCCCTGAGTCCTCTCATGATATCGTGCTCCATTGCAGAAAAGCTCATGGGAGCGTCGGGGTCCGGATAATTGTCCCAGCCTGCCACATCCATATGCTCAAGCAGCCTGTTCTGATCCAGGGACTTAAGATTTGAGGACATATTCGTAAATACTGAAAGCTCCGGCGTCCCCTTCTTAAGGATACGGGCCTCGTTCAGGAAGCACCCGATGGTCGAATCCGTCATAAACCGCTGATAGCAGAGCTTAAGAGCCGGATTGCACACATTGTCGTCATTGAGCTCAGAAGGCACCGTTATCTCGTCAAAGCCGGTATAGGTCCTGTTCCAGAAGGCGGTATTCAGGCGCCTGTTAAGCTCCGAAAGAGTACCGTACCTTTCCTTAAGCCACTGTGCAAATTTCCCGCGGCATTCCCCGCAATAGCAGTAATGGCCGTACTCATTGGCAACATGCCATCCGGCAAGACCTTTTCTTTGACCATACCGGTCAACAAGCCTTTCAGCCATTTCGGCTGCCCTCTCCCTGTACTTTTCACTGTTTAAGCAGAAAAGCGTCCGTGAGCCGAAGGTCTTTCTCCTTCCCGAGATATCCACAAGTGCCGTTTCAGGATATTTCCTCACCATCCAGGCCGGAACAGCCGCAGTAGGAGTGGCCAGAAAGTAATGAAGGCCGTTTTCCTCAAACAGGTCAAGCAGCTCGTCAAGCCACTCAAATTCGTACCTTCCCTCCTCCGGTTCGAGCCTCGTCCAGGAAAAGACCGGAAGGGTCAATGTATTGACACCTGCCTCCTTAAAAAGCTCCATATCCCTTTTTACGGTCTCCTTATCCCACTGGTCAGGGTTATAATCCCCTCCGAAAAGGATATTTCCATCAGAAAAAGCATCATGCATGATATTATCTCCCTGCGCTTTATTAATATCTTCTTCTCCTGAAGGCTGCCGCAAATATTATCCCTGCTATGAGGACGGCAGCCGAAACCGCAGTATAAATGTAATCCGAGGCGGTGACATTAGAGGTCTCACCGGCGGTGTCTGAGGCACCGTTCATCATTTCCTGCCCCATACCCTGGCCCCCGGGCATTCCCGGGCCTCCTGGCATTCCCTGACCTCCGGCCATCCCATGAAAGTCCGAAGGAAAATCACCCCTCGGCATAAAATTACCGCTTACACTGTCCCCGCCGGGGGGCATGCCCTCCGCAGACGGACCGCCCTCACCAAAGGCTCCGGGGGGCTCCTGTGTGTCGGGTGCCTCCTGAGCCTCAGCTGCTTCTGACTGCCCGTTAAGCTCTTCAGCTTCAAGAACCTCCCCGCTGTCATGCTCCTTCTCTGCGTTCCCGGTATCCGCCGTTTCCTCCGTGATCTCCGCATTTTCAGTGTTCTCCTCGACAGCTGCGGTATCCGCCGTTTCCGAAGCATATACATCCTTACAGGAAAAAAGCATGAGTGCTGTGATAAGGATCAGTAAAAGCCCTGCAGTATGGAAGGTTGTTTCATATGAAGCTTCCTCATGCTTCAGCTTACACTCTGACATATTCATCTCATTTTCTCCTCAGCTCATATAATCCCCGTTATAGCTCACAAGCACAGCGCTTGTAACTCCCTGAAGCTCAGACAGCTCATTCACAAAATCGGTATTGTCATCCTTAAGCCTTATATCCAGGTTCAGCTCGATCTGCCCCTTCTGTGCGGTCTTACTCTTAATGCCGCAGTACTGAACCTTATTCTCAAGGTATTCCCTTGCCCTTGTCTCCGAGGCATGATCCTCTACCCTGAGGACTATAATATACGGATTATGATATGACCTTCTGTTCACCAAAAGTATAAGTATCACACCTATTGCAACGCTTCCGAACACGGCAAGCGGGATCATGCCTGCTGCCAGCACTATACCCACCGCGATGGCCCAGAACAGATAGGCTATGTCAAGGGGCTCCTTGATGGCGGTACGGAAACGAACGATCGAGAGCGCACCTACCATACCAAGCGACAGCACCACGTTACTGGTGACCGCGAGGATCACAAGCGTCGTGATAAGAGTCAGCGCCACCAGCGTGACGCCAAAGCTTGCGGAATACATCACTCCCGTACAGGTCTTCTTATAGACGAGAAAGATGAACATCCCCAGGCCGAAGGCCAGCATCAGCGCAAGGACCATATCAAATATGGTAACACTGTTAACGTTTTCCAGAAAGCTGGATTTGAAAATGTCATTGAAGCTCATAAAAAAACCTCCTTAATCATATCTGCGGCATTCGGCATATTTGGAATATGCCCCCGCCCTTACATTAAGCTGAACCGCATCCCTTATTATATCCGGCAGGAAACCGTCCCATTTGACCTCAAGGATTATCGGCGACTCCTTTACCGGGATCGTTGGAACCTCTCTGTTAAGGAAATCGGTGCATAAGAGACCTGTCCTTATATCATAATCAAGGGTGACCCTGACGTTTCCGGGAGGATAGGTAAAGGGCTCCCTTGTGTAATCCACTATGGTCTTCGGCCTTAAGAGCGTCGTCTTCATCTTTGTATACAGCTCCCTGACAAGAGGATCAGGATCCTCCACCATCCAGTCGATGTCACCATCCACTATTGCCTGCGCCCCTTCCTTAGAAAGAGGCGCCGCATCCTTGGTCCCCAGGCCGTTCAGCTTGCTCTTCTTTTCAAGCTTTATAAAATCAGTATCGTCATTATAATACCTTATCCTGAATTTTTCACGCCTGTCCACCCCGTCTGTCTTTTCCCTGAGCGCCTTATCCTCGGGGGTATCAAAGTAAAGGCTCCTGATATGATATTTTCCGTCCTTCGCATGAGGATCAGGACTTGTAAGCGCCGACATCCTCTGCCTTATGCAGATAAGATCCATAAAGCTTATGGAATGCTTGATCTCATGCCTGTAATCACTTCTCATAACTTCCTGCCTCCGATTTGCTGCCGGGGTATTGTTTCGCAGCTCTTCAGTATCTTCACGGTTACGGGCCGCAGGCCTGTAACAATCACCTGTGTTAATCTACAGCATCAGTTTGTTTATTTTTTGGATAAAGTGTGTATAATCTGTGAATCCCGCTTTTACGGTCCTCTCATGATATGATATAATTAATATCTGTCCTCTCATCATATATAAATTGACCGGCAAAAGGCCGGCGAAGACCTGGAGGCCTTGAATGAACAGTTCTTTTGTTAAAAAATACAGGACCGAGCTTTTGCTGGCAGCGGCTGTCGTGCTTGAAATACTCGTGCTTTTTTATTACAACATTTTCCACCTTAAGGACGCCCTCGACCACGATTTTGCCATGGTCCTTCGGCATGTAATGGAAATGGGCGACAGGCACACCCTGTTTTTAAAAAACTGGAGCTACATGTCCCAGGGAGAAATGGACGAGGCTTCCCTCATAGCACTCCCGCTTTATATGCTCACCAAAAACATCTGGTTTTCCTACTGTATTTCCGGCATGGTCAATATCCTCCTCTGGGCGTGGGTCATCTGGCGTCTTACACAGCTTTCCGGGGCCGGACCGGCCTTCCGCCTCTTAGCCATGGGGCTTGTTTTTACAGCCTATGATTTCGGCATGCTGGAATACACTAATATGCTGTTTTTTGCGGGAGGCTACTATGTATACAAGGTGCTCCTCCCGCTTTTAATGATGGTGATCATGCTCTCCGACTACCGCGGGAAAACCCGTATACCCGATATCATCCTTGCCGTTATATATCATATACTGCTGTTCTTTGTCGGAACAGCAAGCGGAACCTACTCTCTGCTCTGCGGGATCTTTCCGGTACTTATCGTTTTTGCCCTGTGCTTTATTCTGAAGGCGGAGAGGAAAAAGCATGTAAGGTGGGGCCTTATTACCCTTTCGACCTTCCTCGTCACCTTCACAGGGGTATTTATCGGCATATGGCAGGATATCCCCGCATATACCTACTCCATAAAATCTCTTGAGGGAGTGCTTACCGGGCTTCCCCTTACGTTTAAGGATTTTCTCGAGCTCTTAAGGGTCCTCACCCCCTATGAGGAGAGGGTATCCACCCTGAGAGGCATCATAGGGCTTGTACACCTTCTTGTTGCCGGCTTTATCCTGCTGTTCGGCCTTCCCTCCATCGTCAATATCTTCGGGCTCAATACCTACAGAAGGCTTCGGGACAACAACGAGGATGAAACCGGCAAGACGGAAGCCGGGACCGTAAGCAGGGCGGCAGTCCCGGCGGAAGGCTTCAGCCTCATGGGTTCCGAAGAGATATCTCAGGACACAGGCATTGACCGGGCAGAAGACATAGCTTCCAAAGTCCAGGCAGAGGACAGGCTTACCAGCCATGAGATTATAAACAGCGGACTCATCTCCATAGCCCTCTGGAATTTTACGGCCCTCGCTCTTACCTTTTCCATGCCCCGCTATCACATAATGGGCGCAATACCACTGATGCTGTCCGCCGCAATAAACTTCGGGACCATCCTTGAAAAGGATAAAAAAACACCGGCTCCGGACCTTTTCCTAAGCCTTGCCGGTGCAGTGCTCATCTTTGTCTGCCTGTATACAGGCTTCCGTGCGGAGACCGAATACTTTCACGCGGAGGAAAGGAAGCTTGAGACCGTAAACACTGTCCTTTCCGTAATGGATGAAAACGGCATCGACACCGCCTTTACGATAGGTCTGACCGATCTTTGCGCAAACCTGCGCGTTGCCGACACCTCACGGGAAAAGGTATTTGAGACCTATATCCCCGAAAACGGCTTTGTTGACAATCATATCTTTTATCTTTCCGAAAGGGACCGTTCCGCCTTTTCGGAAAAAAACCTTATCCTGGCAAAGGACGGAGAGCTTGAGACCTGCCCGGACTACATCCGTAACAGCTACGAGCAGGTCACACAGACCGGAGACTATACGATATGGGTATCCGATTCAAACCCCATAGACGGGTTTGCAGGGCTTCCCTTAAGTGATCGCAGCACCTCCACGGACCTTCCCTCAGCCTGTGAAATGAACACAAGGGGTACCATAGATGAAAACGGTTATCTTCATACCGAAAAAAAAGGAACCGTCCTTGAAAGTCCGCTTTTTGCCGGCGACGGTACCCGGAGCTTTATATTCACCTGTAATTATGAAGCTGCGGCCGATATGTATTTTGAGATATTCAACGAGAGCGGGGAGCTTATAGCCTCATATACTCTTGATAAGGAAAGCAGCGAGCTTTCGGCGGATTTCCCCGGGGGAGCGGCAAATTACCGGTATGCCATAAGAAAGGAAGGGAAGGAGCCTGCCGTTATAAAGGAGATCATATTTACGGAGAACTGATGCCCCTTAACCAAAAAGATATTTCTTAAGTATCCCAAAGCTGTCTATATGAAAGATCTCTCCTATGGTGCTTTCCGAAAAGATCTCCGAAGGCGCCCCCGTATGGACCACTCTGCCGCCCTCTATGCATACAACAAGATCTGATATTTCCTTTGCCAGCTCCAGCTCATGCAGCGACATTATGACCGTGATGCCGCCCTCGGAGAGCTTCTTTACTATCTTCATGAGCTCCAGCTTGTAATTGATATCAAGAAACGAGGTGGGCTCATCCATGATAAGCACCTCGGGCTCCTGACAGATGGCCCTTGCAAGCATCACAAGCTGCCTCTGTCCATCACTGAGCCTGTTGAAAAGCCTGTCCGAAAGAGCGGATATCCTGAGCTTTTCTAAAGCGTCCTCCACCGCACGGTCGTCGTCCCCGGAAAGCCTTCCCAGAAAGCCCGTATAAGGATACCTTCCAAGCTCAACTATCTCCCGGCAGGTCATAAAGCCGGATTTAAAACGGTCAGTCATAAGAATGGCTATCCGCTTTGACAGCTCACTCTTATCTATCTCCGAAAGTGGCCGTCCTTCAAGCAGCACATTCCCCTTTAAAGGCTTGAGCTCTCCGAAAACGGTCTTTAAAAGAGTCGACTTTCCGCTCCCGTTCGCACCTATGAGCGAAACCACCGAGCCCTTTTTCAGCTTAAGCTCTATATCCCTTATTATTATATTTTCTCCGTAGCCGACGCTCAGTCCGGCTAATTCGATGATGACCTTATCCATGAGACTTCACCTCTCCCGCCCCGCTGCCCTCGAAAACAGTATCCATATGACTACAGGAGCCCCAAGGACCGAGGTGACGGTGCTTATGCTAAGCTCAGCCGGCGCAAAAAGGCTTCTGGCTATAAGATCGCTGAGAAGGCAGAAAAGCGCGCCTCCGAAAAAGCAGGCGGGTATCATCACAACAGGCTTTTCAGTCTTAAACACATTTCGCATAAGATGCGGCACCGCTATCCCCACGAAGGAAACAGGGCCCGCGAACGCAGTCACGCAGGAGGACAAAAGCCCTGAGAGCAGGACGAGAAAGACCCTGAACCTCTTTATATTTACTCCCAGATTTGAAGCATAGATCTCCCCGATCAGATAGGCGTTCATGGGCTTTGACAGCAAAAAGGCAAAAGCAAGGGAAAAAGCCACTACAATAGCGGCGACCAGATCGTTCTCCCTGCTTATCCCGGAAAAGCTCCCTAAGGACCAGGAATGCAGATTAACGATATTTGAGTCGTCCGCAAAGGTCACGGCGATATCCGTGACTGCCGAGCAGATATAGCCAATCATGACCCCGCAGATTATAAGGATCGACATGCTCCTTACCCTGGAGGCTACAAAGAGAATGAACAGCATGGATACCATGGAGCCGAGAAAGGCCGCAAGTATCATCCCCCAGGAATCTGTGATCATTCCGAACCTTAATGAAAAAATAAGAGTAAGGGCAACAAAAAGCTTTGCGGCGGACGAAACGCCCAGCACATAGGGACCCGCGATGGGATTGTGAAAAAAGGTCTGCAGCAAAAGCCCTGATACGGCAAGGGCTCCGCCAAGTATCGCCGCGGCGGAAAGCCTCGGGATCCTTATGTCCCTTACGATATGATAAACCGTGGAATCGGAAGAGCCCCCAAACAGAGCACCGGCCACCTCCTTAAGCGGGATGCTCACGCTTCCGATACAGATATTCAATATTATGAGCAGAAAAAGGAATGACAGAAGGACAGCATATCCTGCTATCAATCTTCTCCCCCCGGATGTCCAAAGCTTCTTCACTTTATTCTTCCATTAAAACTGTACCTGCCCGCAACAGCTCACCTGAGGGTGAACTGTTACACCTGCTCCGATCCGGCGATAATATACTCGATAATCTCTCTGACCGCTCCGTTTCCGCCGGACTTTGCCGCTATATATCCCGCAGCCTCCTTTGCACCCTCGCAGGCATTTGAAGGACAGGCCCCGAAGCCCACAGCTCCTATAGCCTCTATATCGTTTATATCATCACCCACATAGGCAGTATTCTCAAGAGCGACACCGTACTTATCCGCGATCCGCCTTACAGCCTCAAGCTTATCCGTTACCCCGTTGACGATCACATCAAGCTTAAGCTTTTCGGCCCGCTTTCTGTTGAGCCTCATATCCTCCGCCGTAACTATACCGGTCAGTATCCCTCTTTCCCGAAGCAGCTTGAAGCCCATTCCGTCCAGGGTATTAAACCTCTTAAGCTCGTCGCCCTTTTCGGAATAATACATTCCTCCGTCTGTAAGGCAGCCGTCGCAGTCCGTGAGGAAAAGCCTTATCTCGGGGACGGGCTTACCCTTTATCCCGCCCTGCCGGGGCTTATTGCAAAGAGCGCCGGCAGATCCTGATGTGCCGGTCTTCTCCCGCCTTTTCAGAAGCTCCTCTATCATTACAAGGTCGGAGGGCTCATCGATCTCAAAATAGCTCTCCTCGCTCATTTCACAGGCTCTTATCCTTCCGGAAATGCGGTTCCCCGATTTGAGAAGCTTTTCACGCGATGTGATGTAGAAGGCCCCGTTTTCTACGAGATAGCCCTCAAATTCCTGCCTTCTGGGCCTGTGGAACACATCATAATTGGAAGGCTTTACGGTCCCGTCCTTCTGAGGCTCCCAGTTAAAGCGCTTCTGCCTCACGACCGAAAGCACGCTGTCCGTATTATCAGAGCTGTAAAGCTCATAGCCCCGGTCAAGCTCCTCCCCTGTAAGAAGAGGCGAGGTGGCCTGTATGAGAAAGACATTCTCAAATTCGTGACTCTCTGCAAACTCAAGAAGAGCGCTCTCCGTAGACGCGTTGTCCGTCGCGCTCTCCCTGCTCCTTCCGATGACCGTGACCTTTTTAAGGCCAAGTCCTTCCACGGTCTCCCTTATACGGTCACTGTCGGTAGCCACGAAAACCCTGTCTATATATCTGCAGTCACAGGCCGCCTTTGCTGTCCAGTAAACAAGCGGTCTTCCCGCGGTCTCCCTTATGTTTTTAAGAGGTATCGACTTACTTCCGCCCCTGACGGGGATGAAGGCCACCGTCCGATATTCCCTGCTGTCACTCTCAGAAGGGTTTTCCGTTATATTGTTCATATTTTCCATTATGCTTTCTCTATATATACGTAGTGGTTTTTATCTCATATTCGAGTGCAGGATTTATATGATTACCTTCATCCTTTTTTATACGCTGAAGCATACTGAACTGCCTTATCAGATCCGCTGTCATCACTGCCTCAGTTATTCTCTGTCTGTAAGCATGATCTTGATATATTCTTCCTTTTTGTCTCTCATGAGCTCGAGGCCCCTGTAAGCATCCTTAAGTTCATAACGATGGGTGATAAGCTTTTCCGGATGAAGCCCTCCGTCTTCCATAAGCCTCATTACATAGCTCCAGTCGTCCAGGGGCTCCTCTGGCGTATGGGACCGGTTGCCATCCATCCCTTTACCACTGAGGGCTTTTGATCCGCATCCCGGCACAAAGGATGAATTCCAGCTTCCGCAGACGCTTAACTGATTCCTTAAAAGCTTCCAGTATACATTTCTTTCAAGCTCCATGTCACTGCCCGGATTTCCGATCAGGCATACCCTAGAAGAAGGAGCCGAAAGTCCGATCACCCGTTTAAGATTATCCCTGCTCCCAACGGCCTCAAAGGAAAGGTCAAAGCCGGCTCCTCCCGTTCTCTCAAGAGCCCGGCTGTTTATGTCCTCACTTCTTATATCACAGAAGGCATCCTCCGAAAGACCAAGCTCCACCGCCTTTTGCTTCTGGATATCGTGATTGCCGAAAACGCAGACATCCCTGATCCCCTCCCTGAGCAGAAGCATAAGGATCATGAGCCCGATGGTACCCTGGCCGAATACCGCCGCGCGTTTATCCGTACAGCTCCCGGGTGCTTCCGGGAAGGAGCAAAGGAGCCTTCGCACTGCATGGGCGGCCACGGCCATGGGCTCAAGCATTGCGGCCTGTTCATAGCTTACGTTCTCGGGAAGCAGTATAAGATTATCGGCAGGCACCAGGGCATACTCCGCATAACCCCCGTCCCTTCTTGAGCCGAGGTAATCATAGCTTCTGCAGAGCTCATACCTTCCGCTTAAACATGGACCGCATTTCCTGCAGGGTATCAGAGGAGATATCCCCACCCTTTTATTAAGCCACTGCTCCGGTACGCCCCCGCCAACACAAACTACCTCTCCCGAAAACTCATGCCCGGGGATAAGCGGCATCACATGCGCTCCGTCCTTAAAGATCCGCGGGATATCAGAACCGCAGATACCGCAGCGTTTCACCCTGATAAGCACCTCCCCGAAGGAGGGCTTTTTAATATCGGTCTCCTTAAAATGTATCTCTCCGGCTTTTTCAAGTACCCAGGCCTTCACTTCATCTCCCTGATCTCTTATATTGAATGAATGTAACTGTTCGGCACAAGGTGCAAAACAGTTACTAATGAATATTTTCAGCTTCCCGCAGATGCCTCATATATCTGTCAAGGTCCTTATCCGTGGTGATCTTGTAATTCCCCTCATCCCCGGGAATGACCGCGATATCCATCCCGGCAAGCACCGCCGGCTCCGAGGCGCCGTTTATTGAAAGGATCCTGTCAGGCATGAGAGCCTCGTTTGCGGCCAGATACCTTCCGAGCCTGAAGGCCTCCGGAGCCTGGCCGGCAATAACCTTTTTCCGGTCAAGAAGGGCGGATATACCTTTTCCGTCGTCGGAAATATAGACCGTATCCTTCATGGGAAGGGCGGGCATTGCCCCGTCATGCTCCTTGCAGGCCGCGATACATTCACTCAGGGTGCGCGCGGTAACCAAAGGCCTTGCCGCATCGTGAAGGATAACCGTGTCGTCGGTAGCCGAAAGAGCGCATATCCTCTTAAGTCCGTTATAAATGGAAAGCTGCCTGGTGCTTCCGGGCTCGGAAAAGCCCTTAAACCTTTCCGAAAAATCCCTCCCTGCGTACCGGGCGGCCTCATTTTCGATCGCAGACTGCCATGAGGGCTCTGCGGCTATAAGAAGGGCATCGACCTCCCTGCATGAAAGCACGGCCTCTATGCATCTTGTGATCATCATCCTTCCGTTTACGGAAATATACTGTTTTGGAACGTCGGAGCTTATCCTGCTGCCGACGCCTCCCGACAGGAGCAGTACAATGTTCATAGGTCTGTTACTCAAATACTACAACACCGGTTTCCGGATCAGGCGTTACCCCACCCTCAAGCTGTGCAGCCTGCTCCTCACTCAGGGCGTCCATCCTGTAGGTGATATGAAGCTTCATCGTTTCTCCCTTATCGGAGCGCTCGTTGATCTCACGCCAGTCTCCGTCCGTATTGCAGGCGCCGGACACCGCAAAGCCCATTGAAGACCATTTTGCGTCCTCCTTTGCCACATACATATCGCCGATCTGGTCAAAATTGTCCTCTGAGCCCGGCAGAAGCAGCACCATTTCAGCCCTGCCACTTTCATCCGTGCTGATACGGCTTTCGCTGTGCAGGATCTTCTCGCCCGTCTCACTCACGCTCACCGGTATCAGGGAAAAGGCAATATTCTTTTCACCGTTCTCTCCCACGGAATCCATATCTGTATATGTTACCGGCCAGCCCTCCTCATTTCTGATCTCAAGCTCAACATATAAGAGCACCGGAACAGAGCTCTTATTCACTGCCATTGCGGGATCCGAGGTGCCGGTATGCAGCTTCTCACCCGAAGAATTCGTAAAGTAGATGCTTGCCTCCTCATAATCCTCCTTATAGATACTGTAACGGCTCAGCAGATTCTGGGGATCCAGAGTAAAATCGTAGGTACCCTCCGGGATGACGGGCATGACCATCGAAACCACATCCTCGGCGTGTATATCAAGCTCCTCCATATCAGGCATCGAGGACCGTCCAAGAGCCTGCGCAGACTGGGATAACCCCTCCTGCTCCGTCACCTGAGTGGTCTCATATACCTCCTGGATTACCCCCTCGGGAAGCTCCTTTTGCTGAACCACCGGAGTGGTCTCGTAAACCTCCTGAGTTATCCCTTCAGGCAGTCCCTTTTCCTCCTCTGTCGGAACCGTCTCATAAACCTCCTGAGTGACACCCTCCGGAAGACTGTTCTCATTATTTACGGCGGTGGTCTTTATTACCTCCTGTATGACCCCTTCCGTACCCTCCTTCTCACTGTTTGCGGAGGAAGCCTCAGGTGCCTCCTGTGCAATTCCCCCGTTCTTTCCCGTCTCCACGGTGTTTTCCGGCGAAACGGAGCTGTCCTTCAAGGCTTCCCGGGAGCCCATATCCATTAATGAGCTCTCCACAGAAGAAGCTGAAGCAGACGCAGTCTCATGGATCTCCTTCGTCACCCCCTGCGGAAGGGAGGACGCCTCATTTAAAGCTTCGGTTTCATGGACCTCCTGTGTGACCCCTTCCTGAGGCATTACAGCAGACTTTTCTGCCGCCTGTACAGTAACCCGCCCGAAGGCTGCCGTCATAAATAACGCGGCAGCTATAACGGCCGCCAGATTTTTCCTTTTCATAGTCTGTCCTCCTGAAATACACAAGCCTACTCTATCGTAAGCGTGACCCCAGCCTTTACTTCCCCTGTCTTTTTTCCTTCGGCATCAAGCAGCTCGTATGTGACTACTGCCCCGTGAGAGCCCTCCTCGGGCATGCTTTCAAGCTTTATATCGGTAAGCCTCTCACCAACCTTAAGCACCGGAGAGGTGTATATGAGCTTCTCAGGCGACTCCTTAAGAGCCACGGTGAAGCGCACCGCGTTTTTATTCTCCCTGCTGTTCTCCACGTAAGCATTATCGGAAAGACCGCCGTTTGCCTTCCTGAAGAGCCACTCGGTATTCATTATGACCTCATAGCTGCCGGGGGCCCCGGGCCTTTCTCTGTCAAGCTCAGAAGCGACCAGGTCCACCGAATCCCTCGAGGCAATCCTGCTCCTCATCTGCTTTGCTGTCCCCGCTTCCACGGCCTTTGCAGCATAAAGCCCCTCCCTTCTTCCGTGAGCGTCACCCAGAAGGTAGCTTATAACACAAAGCAGCGCGCAGATAATAAACGCTGAGGATGTAAAAAAAATCCTGTAAAAAGTATTATTCATAAATTCATTATCATTATATCCTGTATATCGGACAGATTCAAAAATAACTTCACTCCATTGCCTCATCAATCGTTGCTCAGTTTAATGATTCGGGCTGCCATGAGGGCTCTGCGGCTTTCTCATACAGCACAGCTTATACTTCTTTCCCGAGCCACAGGGACAGGGATCGTTGCGTCCGATCTTTTTTTCTGTCCTTATATAAGGTGTATCCGTGTCTCCCTCCACGATCACTCTCCCCTTTCCTTCAAACCTCTCCTCGGGATATTTCAGGAAATATCTCATCGATGAAGCCTGATAATAAAAAGCCTGCCTCCGATAATAGTTAAGCAGCCGCTCCTGCTCTCTGTAAAAGGCTCCATCCTCCAGAAGAGTCCTGTGAAGCTCCTCAAGCCCTTCATAAATATCCGGAGCTGCCTCCTTGAGCTTATCAAGCCCCTTCAGGGTCTCCTCCCTTTCCTTAAACAGAAACAGCTTACACTCGGCATCTGATATCCTGAACTCGTCGGCATCAAGCCCGGCAGCGTCAAGCCTGAACATAAGATAATTCTTAAGCTCCTCCGAAAGACCAACCGTCTCTTCCAGTACATTAAGCTTCAGCACGTTCCCGATCTTTTGAATGAGTGAATCCTCCTCACCCCCTGCAGACAGCTTTTTACTGAGATCCATAAGACTTACGCATTCGGACAGATAGCGCTTCTCAGAATCCAGCGACATTTCCGTCATTGTGATCATGGCCGAAAATTCCTGCAGATGACTTACGGGATCGTCTCCGTATTTTTCGGCACAGTCATGTATCAGGCTCCATACCTCGCCTCCTCTTTCGATATCAGCCACCAGGACCATTTCAAGAAGAGAGCCCAGCATATCGAACATTTCCGGAAGCTCGTCTTTTTCCCAGGTTTCCTTTCGCTTGAACAGATCGAAAAGAAGCTCCATCCCTCTGTTAAAATATCCGCCTTCATAGGCCTCTCTTGCAAAAAGGCTTAAAAAATCCAGATCCCTGCACCCAAGCTCGTAGGCAGCCGCACAGGCTCCGTAGGCCTTTTTAGTATATCCACGCTCAATATACGAGACAGCAAGCTCTCTTAAAAACCATTTGTTTTCACGGTTTTTCTCCACCAGGGCCTCAGCATGCTTAACCGCCCTTCCGGTATGCCCCATACGCCTTTCAAGCCTTATGCGCTCATATTGAAAATAGAGAGCCTCCGGATAATACCTGATGGCTTCCTCGCAGGTTTTCAGGGCAAGCCCGGTATCATTATCCCGATCAGCCCTCTTTATCTGGTCAGCCATGCGTGCCTCAAATACATTTTCGAACTCTCCGAAATCCGGTCCTTCCTGATCCTGCCCCGCCCTGCTTAAATATTCATAGGCTTCCCTTATTTCCCGGAATTTTTCCGGTTCCTTCTCCGGAGAATATTTCCTTACCAGCTTAAAATAGGCGCGCTTTATATCATTTTGGTCAGCGTCCTCCTTAAGCCCGAGCGCTTCATAGTATTCACGGTTCATCCTCATCCTCCAGAAGATCGTTCATAAGGTCGAAAAGCTCCTCGTCAAGCTCCAGTGCGCGTTCCTCGTCACCCTCCGCTACTGCCTCCTTAAGCTCATGAAGCATTTCATCAATCGTCTCCTTCTCAAAAGGCAGAGCTTCAAGCTCATCGGATTTCAGTAATTTCTCCGTCTCCCTTATGCTTCTTTTAAATCTCCTTGCTATCGGAGATTTTTCCCAGTTCACCGCCTTATCCTTCTTTTTCTTCGAACGGAGCATATCTATGTCTATGGAAGCTTCCTTCCCGGTGCTCAAAAGCATTGCAGTCACCTTAAGCATTCCGTTCAGATCGTAGGAAAATTCAATGCTCACCTTTTCCTTCCCGGCCTTCCGCGGCGGAACACCGTTAACCGTAAAGGTCCCCAGAAAGTGATTATGAGAGGCAATATCGCTCTCCCCCTGATATACGTCGACCTTTACGCTCTCCTGATAATCCGCCGAGGTGGCGAAGGTATCCTTCTTTACGGAGGGTATGGTGGAATTTCTTCTTATTATCACCGACATGCAGTCGTTTGAAAAGCCGTTAAAGGTGCGCACACCTAACGAATACGGATTTACGTCGGTCATCACTATGCTGTTTTCCGGAAGGATCTCATCGTTAATTATGCCTGCCTGTATAGCCGCTCCCTGTGAAACCGCAAGCTCGGGATCCACCGCCTCCTCCGGCTCCCTTCCCAGAAACTCCCGGATATCCTCTCTTACCATCGGCATCCTTGTGGAACCGCCTACAAGAATTATCCTTGAAAGGTCAGAGGCTTTGATCTTTGCGTCTGACAGGGCGGTCTGTATGGGCCTGTGGGTCCTTTTAATAAGCTCCGCGGTCATCCCGTTAAACATATCCCTCGTAAGCTCCGCTTCTAATGATAACGGCTTTCCATCCTTCTCCATAAGCGCCGGGAGCATTACCGTAAAGCTTTCCTTTTCGGACAATGCCTTCTTACATTTTTCGGCCTCATCCTTAAGCCTTGATGCCGCAAACACATCCTTAAGAGGATCCTGACCGTGCTCCTCATTAAAGCGTTCTGCCATCCATTTTATAAGCTTTTCGTCAAAATCCTTCCCACCCAGCTCATTATCCCCGTTCGAGGCCTTGACCTCCAGTACCCCGTCAAACATCTCAAGCACCGTAACATCAAAGGTTCCGCCGCCAAGATCATATACAAGGATATGCTCTTCCTCCTCCATATGCTCAAGACCGTAGCTTAAAGCCGCAGCCGTCGGCTCGTTTATGATACGTTCCACTGTAAAGCCAGCAAGCTGCCCCGCAAGAACGGTTTCCTGACGCTGGATCTCATCAAAATAAGCAGGAACCGAGATCACCGCCCGTCTGATATCCTCGCCCAGAGCCTCGCTGGCATAGGATTTAATATAAGACAGGAGCTTTCCTGAGATCTCGGCAGCAGAAAATTCCTCGTTACCCAGCGTTACAGGCTCATCATGACCGATCTTTCTTTTAAACTCGGCGGCCGTTTTCTTTGGTGAGACCAGTAGCTGGTTCCTTGCCCTTTCTCCGACGACCCAGTTGCCGTCGTCTCCGATCCCCACTACCGACGGTATTACTCCGCTTCCCTCAGCAGTTAATATGATCCGGGGCTTTCCGTCCTCAATATATGATGCCTCTGTCGTAGAGGTTCCAAGGTCTATCCCGATTATCCTTCCGTCCATTCCTTAATCCTTTCTCACCTTATCCCGCTTCACTGTCCACGGAAATATATACAGTCACAAGCGCCTTCCTTACAACCTTACCGTTAAGCTTATAGCCGGACCGGTGTACCCTTGCGATCCTTTTGTTATTACCGGCATCCCCGGATGCCTCCACAGACAGCACCTCGTGAAGCTCGTAATCAAGCAGTGCGCCTGTCTCATTTATTCTTTCAATATCACAGTCCCTCTCATCTGCAGCCAACTGCTTCCTTATCAGCTCTGCGGTTTCTGCATGATTTTCGTCATTCTCCACCAGAGAATACAGCCTGTCAAACGCTTCAATGTAATCGCCGAGGATCCTGTTTAAGGAAGCCTCTCTTTGTCTCCCTTTCCTTTCTGACAAAAGCTCCTCTCTCAGGCTGCAAAAGCTCTCCTCCGTCTGCCCGGAAAGTCCCGAAAGCTCCATAAGCTCCCTTCTTGAAGTCTTTTTCAGCTCGTCATGAAGGCTGCTCCGGGCTTCCGTATTACTTCTTGCTTCCTCTCTGATTTCTTTTTCAAGCTCTGAAATATGCTCATCGATCTGTTCAAGCCTTTCCGCAACTGCCTGAAGATAATTATGTTTTTTCTTTCCAAACAGCAACTTTGTACCTTTCCTTTCCGTGCTTATCCTTATCGCTCCCGATCATAACCCTGTAAACAGCAAAATCAGCAGATTGACAGCATTCCGACACATCCTTGCCCCGGTACACAGCTATTGAAAGAGCTTCTTCCAGGAGCTTCCGGTAATGATACGGTCACTCTTTACATCCACGTTCCTTAACATACTCTCAACGCTGTTTTCAAGAGTGACATCAACGAAATGCTCCACCTCAATACCGCGCAGTTTAAAGAACAAAAGCGGATCCTCATCAAAACGTACCCCGATCCCGTATAAAACAGCCGAAACATGCTTACACATCAGTGCCCAGTCCGGACAGGAGCAGTTAAAGCTTATTTCCTTAGGTGTCGGAAAAAGGCCGCCCTCCCCTATAAAGGTCTCTCTCAGATCCTCGGGAAACTGTCCCTTTAAAAGCATATCCATACTCTCGACCCTTTTCCCGCACACACCCATTATCCTCTGAAGATTACCTTCGCTTATGGGGCTTATGCGGATCTCCACCTTATAGGGGTTCTTTCTCCTGCCCTGAACCTTAGCTGAGACAACGCCCTTCTTTATCTGAAGATCCACAACTGTCCCCGTTCTTAAATACCTCTTGCCTCTTTCAAGCCTGCTCTCGTAATCCGCATATCTTTCAAGATTTTCACACCAGGCTCTGCCCCACCAGCTGTCTGCGATCTTATTGCCCTTTACGATGACAGGATTCAGCTTTTTACCCTTATCCAGAGCCTTTTTCAGGGTCTGTCCGGCATTTTCCTTAAGCTTCTCGGTAGAAGGCTGTTCATAAATCTGTTCCGTATCATAGTATGTTACCGCCATATTCCGTCCTCCGGGATCATGCCTGAACCGGCTTACACAGCTCACAGATGATCCTCAAATCAGATTTGAAGGTTATATATAACAAGCGCAAATTTATTCTCGTTAACGAAATTAACTGCCATTTTCATATGTCTGTATCGTTACGTTCACTATATGTTCCGGATCATTAATCCAGTGTCAGTATCTTCATCAATTCCTCATTGCTCATCTCGGTTATCCAGTTCTCGCTTCCGGAGCCCACCACATTTTCCGCAAGCTCCTTCTTCGACTCTATCAGCACATTGATCTTTTCCTCAATAGTCCTTTCGCAGACCAGCTTATGAACGACCACGTTATTCTTCTGGCCTATCCTGAAGGCTCTGTCTGTCGCCTGGTTTTCTACCGCAGGATTCCACCACCGGTCAAAATGGATCACATGAGAAGCCTTAGTCAGGTTAAGCCCCGTTCCGCCTGCCTTTACCGACAGTATCATGTAGGGCATGTAATCCTCCGCCTGGAAGGTTTCCACAAGCTTCTGTCTTGTCCTTACATGAGTGCCTCCATGCAGGGTAAGCCCTCTCTGATGGAAGATACCCGCCAGAAAATCATCCAGATATGGGATAATCTCCGTAAACTGGGTAAAAACAAGCACTCTCTCTCTTTTTTCATAGATCGTCTCACATATCTCACGAAGGATCGAAAACTTTCCGCTGTCCTTTTCCTCATAGCCCTTCTCTCCCAGATACTGATCGGGATGGTTGCAGATCTGCTTCAGTTTGATAAGTGATGCAAGAACCAGCCCCCGTCTCTCCATGCCGGTGAGCTTACCGTTCAGCTTATCTGCCAGCATCGCAACATATTTTCTGTAAAGGACTGCCTGCTTTTTGGAAAGGGAAACATATTCGATCTGCTCAAGCTTGTCCGGAAGATCTGAAATAATGGATTTATCCGTCTTAAGGCGTCTCAGCATAAAGGGGCTTATCATAGCCTTTAAATGAGCATAGCCCTCCGGCCTGTCGTCAAGCTTTAAGCAGAATTCATGAAACTCTCCCGAGCTTCCGAGAAGACCCTTATTAAGAAAATCAAACAGCGACCATAGATTGGAAAGATCATTCTCTATAGGAGTTCCGGTCATGGCTATGCGCATTCTGCCTTTAAGGGCTTTGATCTGCCTGGTCTGCTTTGATACAGGGTTCTTTATTGCCTGAGCCTCGTCAAGGATGAGCGCATCCCATGTGATCTCCTCAAGCTCGGCAACCCGGTGTGTCATGCCGTAGGTAGTGATCGTCAGAAAGACAGGATCGGAAAGCAGGTTTTTCCCCATGGTCTTTCCGCCTCCGTGAAGAATGAAATATGGAAGCTTCGGAGCGAACTTCCCGATCTCCTTTTCCCAGTTTCCAAGAAGTGATGCCGGCACAACCAGAAGAGCCCTTGCCTCCTTATTGTCCTGATACATTCTCTGAAGGAAGGCTAAGATCTGTACCGTCTTTCCAAGGCCCATGTCGTCTGCCAGACAGGCTCCGAAGCCGATCTTATTCATATAATTGAGCCAGGTATAGCCGGTGTTCTGATACGGACGCAGAATGGCATTAAAATGCTTCGGAAGACCCGCTCTGCGAAGCCTTCCAGGAGATCGCATATCCGACAGAAGCTTCTGCAGGAAGGCTCCGTTGCTTACCATCGTTCCCACATCAGGGGAAAGGTCGTCCGCAGGCTCACCAAGCTCAAGCTTCATGGCATCCTTAAGAGTGATCTCCCCCTTGAAGCTGTCCATGGCCTTAATCAGTTCTTCCAGCCTTGCATGATCCACCTCAACCCAACGACCCTTTAAAAAGGCCAGTCCTTCCGTCTCCGAAAGGAGAGCCTCGACATCCTCCCTGGATAAGGGAACACCTCCCACAACAAGCTCCGGCACCATTGAGATCATTGTTTCCAACCCGAAAAGAGGTACCTTATCCTGTCCTATGTTAACCTTCATGAAAACAGAGGAGGAATGCTTTTTCCACCAGTTGGGAATACGGCAGATTATCCCCGTACTCTCTATGGCAGGTATGTCCTTGAGAAGCTGATATGCCTCCCCGGCTGTAAGCCTTAAGGGATGAAACATCTCTCCGCTTCTTACAAACTCTCCGATCAGCCGGGAAAGCTCTGAGACGCGGTTTAAGCATGAAAGAAGGATTATCAGCTTTTCCCTGTCATTCTTATATTCCGTCAGGGCATACTGCAGGGGTTTATGGGAGATTTTTCCCGTCTTTGTTTTGGTGGAATAGGTGGCCAGGAAAGCAAACGGATAGCTTCCGTCCCCGCTGCCATCATCTCTGTTCTCCACAAGATGGAAAAAGATCCGCTCCGGCACCCGAAGGTGCTGGCTTTTATCTGCAAAATAAAGCTCTATACTTCCTGAAAACGCCCGGATCTCCACCGCGAATATCTTATGGAGCCGTTCAAAGACCGAAGCTATCCAGCCCGGATCGATATATTCCGAGCCCGGTGAAAAGGGAACCGACTTAAGCAGCCGTTCCATAAGATCCTCATCCGCGGAAAACATCGTCCCGTCCCTGAGAAGCTCCAGCTCGGGCTGCCTTAGAAGACAGGTCTGGAAGGTATCCGAGACAAGATATAAAAAGGAGCCTGCCGCATCAAGCCAGTCAGGTCTCTCCTGAAATCCCAGATCATACAAAGCCTTGAATTTATCCTGAATAAAACGATCGTACCAGTACTGTACGGTCTCCTTTTCAATCTCTCCCCTGTGTTCAATGGAAAAACCATTCTCCGTGATCAGGAAACGAAGCTTCTGATCCACAACAGGCTCCCTGCTCTCTATCCTGCTCATGGCCTTTTTCCTCCCTTAACTACAGATCTCTGTTCTTTAACCGTCTTTTTTCATTATATCGTCTTCAAAATATCGCTGCAATACAACCCGGCCTTATGTTCACGGTTTATATCTCCGCTCATCCGACTCTCCTTCCATTATAAAGTACAATCTCTGTCTTTTCAATTTGTATTGTGAAAAACTATGGGCCTTCATTCAGCAAAAATATACCGCAAAAAAGCAATATTCATATAGTCGTCCATAAAATTGTGCTCGTGCTGCATAAAGTCGTCCATAAAATTGTTGTGAGATACGTTTTTATGTGTTAGAATTGCGTGGGATGAGGCTGTCAATAATACGTTTACTGACCATACACAATTGCGAAGGTACTGTACGGTTACAGGTGAGCAGCCCTGAATGTGAGGATAGAGCATGGAAAGAGCTTTGATGAAGAAGCTGGTGAAATGGAAGGATCAAAAAGAGCGCAAACCGCTTCTGCTGGAGGGTGCAAGACAGGTTGGGAAGACATATCTTGCCAGAGAATTCGGTACCGCCTTTTTTGATAATGTTGTTTATGTTAATTTTGACAGAGAAAAAATACTGCATGATGTGTTCGAATCGAGCCTCTCTCCATCATCCCTTATCCCGGCGATCAGTGCGGTTACCGGAAAAAGGATACATCCCGATGATACACTCATCATATTTGATGAAGTGCAGGAGGAACCCAGGGCTCTGACATCTTTGAAGTATTTTAATGAGGAGGCGCCAGAATACGCAATAATCGCTACAGGCTCCTTCATGGGCATCGCCCTGCATCAGGGCACCTCCTTCCCCGTCGGAAAGGTCACCTCCATAAAGCTGTATCCCATGACGTTCTTTGAATTTCTGAACGCAACGGGAAGCAGCGAGCTTTGCAATATACTGGAAAACAATGACATAAAAATGATCAGTACATTAAAGGCTGTGTTTATCGACAAGCTTCGTTCATATTATGCTGTCGGCGGTATGCCTGAAGCGGTTCAAAGCTTTATAAATGATAAGGACTATAACACAGTAAGGGATATTCAGAAGAATATCATCGAGCTTTACAGACAGGATTTTTCAAAGCATGCGCCTATCTCACTTGTACCAAGACTTAATCAGGTATGGGATGCGGTTCCGTCACAGCTTGCAAAGGAAAACAGGAAGTTTATCTATGGTCAGGTTGCAAAAGGCTCAAGGGCAAAGGATTTCGAGACAGCAATAATGTGGCTTAAGGACTGCGGGCTTATACACCCTGTCCATCGCGTAAGCAAGCCGAATCTTCCGCTTAAGGCTTATGAAGAGCTTTCCGCCTTCAAGCTCTATCTTAACGATCTGGGAATCCTTTGTGCAATGGCCGATCTTCCGGTAAGGACTATTTTTGAGGGCAACCGGATCTTTACTGAGTTCAAGGGAGCACTTACCGAACAATATGTGCTCCAGCAGCTCATAGCTGATATGGGAATATATCCTTTCTATTACTCGGCGAATAATTCAAGGGGAGAGATTGACCTGCTTATTCAGAAGGATGACCGTATTATACCGATAGAGGTAAAGGCTGAGGAAAACCTCCAGGCGAAAAGCCTGAAGGCCTTCATTGATAAGTTTAGCCTGAAGGGGGCAAGGATCTCCATGTCAGACTACCGGGAGCAGGACAATCTGACGAATTTCCCGCTTTACTCATTTATGCGGCAGCTGTAGCCGTGACTTTCAAGTGATATACGGTATGACACCGGCAATAAGACTGTCCGGGACACTTCTCCCCTCTGCCATAAACTGTCAGATCATAGCAGAGATCCTCTCAATCCTGCAGGTATATCTTCCTGTTTTCTTCGTATAATTGATCCCTGCCAAAATGACCTCCCCCTTATAGCCTGAAAGGGCACCGGTATAGGATTTATCTTTAATCTGTCGAATAGCGGCCTTTGCGCTCCGGTTCCATTTCAATTCAACGATCATTGCCGGATCCTTCCCTTCGTGCTTCGGAATGAAGGCTATGTCCGCATAACCCCTTCCCGCAGGAAGCTCACGCTTTACATAATAATCCGCCCGCGCCGTATAAAAGCTCATCATTATGGCAGTTGCCAGAGAATTTTCATCATGATAATCTATAATAGATGCATAGTCCTGATGAGATTCCGAAATAACACCTGATACTTTCTCCTCATCGCCCTTCCATACAGCTCTCAGCAATTCTTCAGATCGTCTAAGCGCATCTGCTACATCGTCCCAGTCTCCAGTCTTTATCGCATATTCAAAAACCTCGGCTACCTCCCTGTTTGGGATAAATGCCTCCTTTGCCACGGCATCATAGCCCAGATATCCCATATGTATCAAACAGGCAATCACATCGTCCTTCATCCTGAACTGAGTAACATCATTTTGAAAACCAGCGATATCGACTCTGATCCGTTCACCTGTAAGCATCTTAACTACATCTTCCTTAAGACCGGCATAATTTAAGGTAATAAAGCCTCTCAGTGAAGCAAAGGAGCCGGTATTTTTCCAGTATGACGCAAGCTCACCATGCATAAACGCATCAACTACTGAATTTGGATTGTATATATGCTTAAGCCTCTGGAAGCAGCCGTTAAAATACCGTATACTTCCGTCCGTGTTATCCTCTCCCTCCTCCCGGCTTCCCCCAAAAAGCGGTGAGTACAGATAATACCCGTCATACCAGTCCCCTATCTCCCCGGGATCTCTGTCATAGCGTTTACACAATCCATTGATCTCTTCCTGTGTAAAACCGAAAAAGCCCACCAGATCCTTTGGATCAGTCATCGTATATTCTATAAAATTATTAAGAGCTGACTCCCCATTTATCTTTTTTATGGGAAGAATACCCGTAATATAACCAAGTGCCAAAAAGTGCTTGGATTCCTCCGTTTTAAAAAAGCCCCTCAGATACTTCAGATACCGGCGTATAAGCTTCTCGTTCTCAGGTGCATCCCTTATGATACAGTCATATTCGTCAATAATAACGATAAATCTGCATTTTTCCTCCTGATATACCAGACGCATTGCCTCCGGCGTATCCATAGGCTTAAGAGCCTCCAGATATGGAAATTCCTTAATGAAATCCCTTAAAAGCCTGTCGTCCATGATCGCGATCATATCCTCAGGCACCTTCGCCATATTAAAATATGTGGACACATCAAAATGCAGAACGTTAAACCTGTTCAGGTATTTTTCAAAATCCTTATCCTTTGCGATCTCATAAGGCGAAAAAAGCTCTCTGGAGTTACATCCTCTGCTGTAATACGCATCGATCATACCCGCCGCCATGGATTTTCCAAAGCGTCTCGCACGGCTTACGGCAAGAAAGTGCTTCGGTGTATCGATCATCCTGTTTAATACAGAAATAAGCCCGGTCTTATCAATATATATTTCACCGCCTGTATCTACCCGAAAACTCTCATTTTGCGGATTAACATAAGTGCCCATTAAAAAACCTCCTGATATGATTATATCATAACAAACAGGAGGTTTTTTATCAATCTGTTCAGATTCTCTTTAAGATACTGCTTTTTTAATATCATCAGGCACTGTACGCCGTTCTGCCATAACAATTTTACTGCAGGAGCTGCAGCGCCTGCTGAGGCAGCTCGTTTGCCTGGGAAAGTATCGATACCCCTGCCTGCGTTAAGATCTGGTACTTCGTATATTCCACCATTTCAGCAGCCATATCGGTGTCTCTGATAGTGGAAAATGAACCGGTTAAATTTTCTTCACTTACGTTAAGGTTTGAAATATTCGCTTCAAACCGGTTCTGGATAGCGCCTATCCTGGAGCTTACACGGGAAAGATACGCTAAGGCGGCATCACATCTCCCGATGGATTTCTTAGCCTCCTCAGCCGTGGTAACATCCAGATCTCCTATCCCCATGCTCTCAAGGGAACAGTCAGGAATCCTTATGACGATCTCCTGACCCTCCGTATTCCCGACCTGGATCTTCATTTCTCCTTTACTGATCACATCAAGATAAATAGTTTTCCCCTTTGCCAGATCATCCGTATAATTCAGAACCAGCTCATTTCCATTCGAATCAGAATATGTAAGGGTTTTGCTTAAAGGATCGGTCTCAAATTTACCGCCTTCGGCTGTGGAAAAGGGGAAGCCCGAAAAGCTCTTAACCTGCGGAACGCCGTTCTCGTCATCCTCAATAAGAAGGGTTTTTCCTTTACCCTCCAGAGCATGATTATTATAATCATCTATCGAAAGACCCGTTCCGATGTCATCCTGAACATTATCCTTCGTGGAACCGGGATCAGGACCGGCACTCAATACAGTTTCATCTCCATCCTGATAGACCATGGTACCATAGCCTATGACAGTAGTAGACCCATCAGGATTAACGGTTACGCTTTCCCCGTCTCTTACGGGCTTGAGACTGTTTGGGTCAAAGCCTGCTACTCCACTGTCGTTGATCCCTGCCGAAAGTCCATTTACAGATTGTCCGATCTGATCGGTTGTAGATCCGCCAAGTACTGACAATGTGAACTTAACGCCGTCGTTTGTTTCTATCATATATTTGCCGGGCAGTATCGGATCCGACGCAAGGCTTTCCTCAGGCAGCTCAGTATTTTTGATATCGCTCCATTTATACAGCTCACCGTTAATTTTAATGCCGTCCGGATCACTGCTGAATGCATATGTTGCAGCGCCGGTGGATGTTCTGTCCTTCGCATTTACTGCCACAGCACTTACACCGTATATCCCGCTTTCGGAATAATCCTTCGAAGTCCCCAGCACATAGGATCTTCCCTTCACCCCAAGATCCCCGTTCAAAAGCTTTTGCCCGTTATACTCGGTCTGCTTCGTTATACGGGTAAGCTCCTCGGCAAGCTGGCTCACCTCAGCCTGCATAGCCTGTCTGTCTTCATTGGTATTTGTTCCGTTTGCAGAACGAATAGATAACTCCTTCAGCCTGTGAACTATGTCCTTCATTTCCGCAAGAGCACCATCGGCGGTCTGTACTATACTTACCCCGCTTGTGGAATTGATATTGGCTTTTCTAAGGCTGCTTACCTTTGAATCCATCACATTGGATATCGCCATCCCCACCGGATCATCCCGCGATATATTTATTTTATAACCACTCGAAAGCCTACCGCTGGATTTTGAAAATGCCCCTTCATTTTTTTGAAGTATCCCGCTCGCCTGAAGTGCCTGCATATTTGAGTTAATCTTCATATGACCGTCTCCCTTTTTGAACCTGCCGCAGTATCACAAAAGAATTATTATCAGCATTTACATCCGTATCACTCACAAATTAAACCTACCTGACTTATACATCGGCCTGTTCCTGTTATTTCTTTAGTCATAATCCCTTTGTGAATATGAAAGCACCCAGAGGCCTGTCAACATGAAGGTCAAGCCAGGAAATTCTTATCGGCGTAGATAACCCTGTACCTGTCTCTTCTGTTTTCGAAAAAAAATGTTATCAGCCGTTCCGACATAAAACCGGGATAGCGGTTCTGGTATTTATCGGAATGCTCTCCAATCCTCTCAACTACATCAAATAAAACCGGGAACATCCATGCACACATTTCATCAAGCACCTTTTTCCTTGCTATGAGCATATTACAAGGGCTGTATAAGCCATCCTTAAAAAATTCCTTCGCACTGGCATACTCTTCCGGATAACGTTCTTTAATGACATCCATCATAATATTCCAATCATCTGATACATGCCTGTGTCTGTAATTATCCACAATTGAGGGTGCAACAAATAACGGCACCGGAAGTATAACATCCACATGCTTCTTTAAAAATATACCCGCCCAATCTACAGGAAGAAGGAAATGTCTTCTGTAGTGTACAAGTCCCACTATATCCTGAGGCGCATTCTTCCATATCCAGTACAGCCCGGTCAATTCACAGAATTGCCTGTTCCTTAAAGATATGTTATCCCCTGTATCATCACTCACCACGCCAGCAGAATGCCCTAACCGGGGCAAGGTCAGCCTTTCATCTGTAAGCGCCGCCCCGACCATAATAGGCATCTCTTCCAAAAGCGGTGTGTATGGATCTGACAATTTACTGTCATATATTGAAGACGCTATATAAATACATGCATCCGACAGGTCTCCACCCAGAACTCCCCCGTCCGCATCACACATATCTCCATAAGTGAATTTGCTGTCAACCTTCCCAGGATCGACATGGTATGCTGCTCCTACACCCGATAAAACAGAGAGATTATTATCACCTCTGTCTAAATAACCTGTTGCAAGCTCCTCAAACTTTACAAACGATTTCCCGGCCTCTCCAAACTTCTTCTTAACATAATCATTCCGTAGCTTTGTATCAAGTTCGGCTGAAACAGGAATGATATTCTCTCTTTTAAATCCAATATCCATCAATTCATTTATCAGTTTGTTGTGATTGATTCCCCGTGTGCCAAGATACACCTTAAAGTTATAATTAATACCTGAATCCCGGGAAATTTTAAGCACAGATACCCCATCAACCATGTCACTATTATCCGTCATTTCAGGGGATACAAGAAACGCCCGAACTCTCATGTACGGGTATAAATATTCAAGATATGCCTTTGTGGTTCTTGCGCGTGACGATGCTCCGGCAACATAAATATTTTCTGGCATAAAACCTCTTAAAGATTGTTCCTGCAGCAGCTTAGGATTTCGGACTTATTGTTCTTAGCCTTCTTAAGTCATAGTAATCAACAGCCTTGATATCAGGAAAACGCTCCTTCAATTTATCCCGTATGCTCTTGACGGATCTATGATCAGCTATAGCAATAAAAATCTTAAAATCACCCTTTGCTGATTCCGGCGACAGAATCTGATAAGTATCCAAAACCTGACCTGCATGAGCTTTATCAATCAGTCCATTAATTTTCACATTCTTTCTTTTAAGATAATTCAGCATAGCTTTGCCATGATAACCTGCGCCCCACAGAAAAATGCCCTCATTTTTCCCGGTGCCAAGCAGATACATGATATTCCGCCATATCTGATCATTATCTTCTGAAATCAAATGATAGATATCTGCTGCAATAGCGTCATTACACTTAGAATCAAACTCCAGATTATTCATTTTTGCTTTAAATGAAATAGTTTTGGAACAAAAGCCAATGAGCTCTGGCGAATTATCAAAGAGATTTCTAACCGAAGCTGGGTCACATTTATAGTCTTCAATATTAAGAGGGAATGATCTGACATATTCAGGAAAGCACCCAATCTTTCCCGAATACAAATATATCACTTCATTCAGGTTGTTATACTCTTTGAGTATTCCATTTATTAAAATATAATTGTCAATAATATATTGTTTCTCGGTTAAATCTCTGACAGTTCTGAAAAACAATGTCGGCTTTTTTATGACATTTAAAAATCTGTCGGTTCTTCTTTTATACTTTGAATAAATCTCATCATAATCTTTATCAAGATCTGTAACTATATCATGCACATACTCAAATCCATATTTTTTATCAAAAAAACGTCTGGGTTTGTCGGATCTTGTGTCGAGATTCTCTCGCTTCAAAAAATCCGAGAAACCGGTTTTGATTTGTTGTATTACACCGGAATATTCGCTAAAATACCAGTCGAACGGGCCGGAAAAACTCCTTAAGCCATATTTTGCCATCGAACCGGCTGTTGCACACAGCCAACCTAAAGATATACAATTATCAAAAAAATGTTCCATATTACAGCATTCTGATATGATTATAAAAATGAGGCATAAAAACGAAGCTAATCTCACCTATATATCCATATACTTTTCTTATCAAAACCATAATGTATCAACTGATTCATCATTTCATCATAATATAATTCATTCGCAATAAGAATCTGCGTTCCTGCCGGAACCTCCTGTGGATTCAATACCTGCCTTATTATTACACCGTTAAGCTTCTGCCCCTCAAGTGCCTTGTTATTATCCCAAAAAGCCTCCAGCTTTTTCCCTGTCCTGATAAGCTCTCTGTAAGCCCTAAATCCGAATTCACCACAACCAAAGATTACCCAATGATCATATTTATCCAGTACTTCTTCATCAAATCTGTTTTCATCATTCACCGGGACTTCATTTTGCAGCTGTAACAATCTTTTCCATAACCCGGATCCCAATAACTTTTCATTAAGCCATTCCTTCTCTATTGCTTCTTTAAACCAGTTCATAAAGCAAATATAGATTTCAGCTATCTTTTCCCAATCCGATTTTTTTATCCTCGTGCAGGACGAAACAAATGAACGGCTCATGCGGGCATAAAGCATTTTCATAACAGCATCATCCAAAACCTGCCTGTCTTCCAGTTCCCGCATAATACTGTCAAATTCGTAAAACGAATACTGTAGACCCTTCATCTGATTTGATGAAGCACTTTCTCTGTCGATACGGTAACTATACAGAAGATCATCTATATATACTGCGCGCCTCGCGCTTATTCCTGTTCTGAAAAGAAACCCTATATCCTGATAAGCAGCACCTACTGAACAGGATAATTGTATATTATTATGGGTAATAAATTCCCTTTTATATATTCCCTGCCATAGGTACCAATCAGCCCTTGCAATCTCAGGATGCCTTAATGGCTCAAGCAGATTATTGTACATACTTCTGTCTGAAAACGAGTGTCTCGGGAAAAAAAAGTAATTTCCATCATCCTGCGTAAAGAAAGCTCTATAATCCGCCTTAGCATAATCAGCATCATATTCACAGGCAATGTCATATAGAATCTCATACATTTCAGGGCAAATAAAATCATCAGTTTCAAGAACGGCAATATACTCTCCGCAGGACTCCCTGATCCCTTTATTCACCTGAAGCCCATAGCTTTTTATATCGCATTTAATAGCACGTATACGTTTATCCTTTTCTTCAGCTTCTTTTATTATTTCCCAAGTGCCATCATTTGAACCAGCATCGATACACAGGATTTCCATATTATCAAGGGTCTGTTTTCTCGCACTATCCATTGCTTCATCGATATAATCACCGACATTTAAAGACGGCATTATGACTGACACCTTGATGCCTTTACTATTATTCCTCAACAAGTTCACCTTCTTGTTAAATCCTGAAACTCATTTACAGCCTCTGAGATTTCTTCTTCCGAAAATCCAAGGTCGCGAAGCCAGTTATTATCAAAACAGAAATTAAAGCCATTAAATGGATAAAATCTTACCCAAACATTAATATTAAGTGCTAAAGCGGCAGCCAATCTGTGGCGTCCGTTTATCAAGCTTCCTTTACTATCAAGAGGGATAAAACCGTCCCTTCTAAAGCCATCCCTCTTCATGGATAGCACAAGGTTCCTGAACTCCTGATCAAAAGCCTCCCACCCATGTTTTATTGAATACTTCGTAAAATATGAGTGAATCATATCCTCTGTAGGTTCTTTGCCGTTATTTTGACCCATCATGAGCTTTCGATACATAAACCTGTGCCTGTCATCATCAATACCCGCAATAATATCCTTCGCATATAACACACGGACAACTATGTCCAGCATATTCCTGCTCAAAATATCAACCGGCGAAGTCAATTCAGCTTCATCTGCTTCTTTCCTTACTCTCTCACTATCATATCCGGCTGCTACATTTCCCTTAATCTGGCAATCAGCCTTCCAAAAAATCCTTTCAACATCCACCCCCATATCGATCAGATCGTTTTTCATCGAACAGGCAACACTCTGCTTCTCTGCTGTCAAGACGATAAGATCATATGAAACCTCTGATATCTGCGAAGGAGCATTTACAGGAAGCTGCATAATCCTCCACCATTCGAACTGTCTGTCTACCCACAATACAACCTTGCAGTAGCCAGTCGACACTAGCTGGCGATAAAAATCGTAGCCTTCCTCAGATGCTCCATATAAAATAATATTTGTGTCTTTTTTAATGTCGGAAAAAGGAAAAATAAAACGCATTTACAATAACCCTGGTAATTCTACATACGAACAGGTCGCTTCCAGAAAACCTTTTCTTCCGGGATCCCCATCTTGTCAAGAAATAGCTTTATTGAATCAGCTGTTTTGCTGTCAGATACAGCGATAAGTACAAAATCAAAGTCTGTACTCTTAATAGACTCCGGTGGCTGAAGCGGGTAACCGATACCTTCATGATTGCCATCCACCCAACCAACAAGTTTTACATCCTTCCTCCTTATTGACTGAATAAAATAATCCTGCCCGACATTACCTCCGCCATAAATTATGATCCTCTTTACCTGAAGGCTCTTTTCGATGGGAAGCAGCCAACTGTCATTCATAAGCACTCCCGCATTTATTATCTGTTTTCTGTTATCAAAAAAATACTCCCCCATATCCTTTGCAGTTATTTCGTGCAATAAACTATCCGGGGGAATATTTTTGTCGCATATAGACAATGCTTCAATTCCTCCGGCGTGGAGAGTATTATACAACTCCTTAAATCCATTTGAAGTGTTTACAGCTCTTAACCTGTCTCCAATAAACTCCTCAGCAAATCCGACGAATATCTCTCTCTTTTCCTCAAAGCAGTCATCCTTAACCAGTCTGTCTCTTATCCCCAGAAGTTCATCATATGCTTCCAATGGGTATTTATCATAATTTGCCAGTGTACTGTTAAGATTATTAATCCTATAATGAACTAATATAGAACGATCTACTCCAATCCTGTTTGCGTAAACCATTGCAATAAAAACAAAATATGCAGTAGGAGAATTATAGGATGTCCTAAATTTCAGATCATGTTCAATAATGAATTGTCTCAAAAAAAGCTTGTTCCATATGGTAGTATTAAACACCTTAAATGAATTTATCGTATCCGGTTCCTCATTGCTCTTTATCAGCCTGGGAGCACCTCTATGCTCTCCAGTTTCGTGATCAAACATATCCCCACCAAATACAGTTACTTCGTAGTGCTCTTTTTCTGCCAGATCAATTATCTGCTTCAGCATATTCGGCTCAAACCTGTCATCCGCATCAAGGAACAGCAAATATTTTCCTTTTGCCTCTTCCATTCCCCGGTTTCTGCATTCATTACAGCCTCTAATCGGATTATGTATCACCTTCATCCTGTCTTCGCTACCAGCAAGGCTAATCAGCAAGCCATCACTTCCATCTGTAGTTCCATCATCATATACACATATAAGTTCAAAATCCGAATACGTCTGCTTGATAATATCACCGATAGAATCATTCAGAAACTCTGCTGAATTAAAGACCGGCATAATTATTGAGACTATAGAATTATTTCTTTTTTTATTAGTCACTCTTTTTTCATGTTTCATTTATGCCTTACTACCCTGATATATTATCAATCAATCTTTGCATACAAAATACTATCCCAAACTCCTTCTGTATGATGCCTCACATATAACTTATACTCTGGTACAAGTTCATGTATATACATAGGAATTTCCCATAAATCTTCAATCTTATGGTAAATACTGATAGCCATCTTAGGTTTATCCCCCTTTATAATACCCTCGGCTCCTTTTAAGGCTTTCATCTCAGCACCTTCAACATCCATCTTGATCAAAGTTACTTTATCCTTCGAAGAAACAACATCATCTATACGGCATGTACTTACTAGGGTACTAAGAGTTTTGGCCTTAACATCAGCTATGGATGCACTTTGGGTACCTAATCCAGCAAAACAAATCTTCTCCTCTGTATCCCATAACCCCGCTCTGTAGACATTAAATTGCTCCGAAGTATACTCATCACCTTTTTCAGAATTCTCACTTAAGGATCCAAAATACTTTTTTAGAGAACTAATACATTTATAATAGTTCATTATATCCGGCTCAAAACAATATGCCCGTTTAATTTTTGCTTTTCCTATGAGTTCTGCAAGTCTGATGGTGTCCTCCCCTAAATAAGCACCTCCATCGATAAAGACTTCATTCTCATCATATGCAAAAATCCCATCAGAAAAATAGTGGTCTATCAAATCATCACATACATCTATATAATTCCCTATATTGTATTTCATCTTATAAATGATCTTTTCATACACAAACCTTGACTTATCATCCTCAAGTAAATCAAGGACTCTTTGAATCTTATCCGCATTCTTACAAACAATTCCATAGGTGTTTTTTTCATGGAATTTCATATCAAAGTACGAATTGTATCTTTCCCTATCATTTGACAGGTACATGATGGAAAAATGATAAATATGTCTTATTCCAAGCTTATATAACTGTTTCCTAATGCTCATTGACGATATATCATCAATTATAGAAATTATTACAACAAATCCATCAGCTTCATTTTCGCTCAGTTTCTGTGGAGGTAAACTTATACAATATCCATTCAGGAATCGCCCGTTTTTATCTGGGTTATTATCCCAAATCTGAAATACTTCCCCATGCCTAAACCATTTATCCAATAACTCCTGAGCATAGTATCCCCCTCCGAATAATATCAGTTTTCTATCCTGAACATCCTCAACATAGCGTATATAGTTTGTTTCATGCTTGAAAGTCATAGTAATACCCCCTTCATGGTCCTGTAATCCTTATACAGAATGGCAGTACTCTTCTCAATCTCTATATATTAACGTATATTTACTATATGTCGGCCCTCAATTTTTCAGGTTGTCCATACCAATCATCACATCCCATAACGACATAACTTTTTCATAACCCCTTAAATGCAGGTTTTTAATTATTTCTTTTGCACCAAACATATTTGTTACAATCACAAAATCGATATCATCGTACTTCTCATCTGGACATCGTATATGTTTAATCGTATATTGTTCTTTCAGATCATCTGCATTATTGTCAAGAATACAAGCCGTTTCAACACCATCTGTTTCTAGTTCTTCATAAAGCATTCTTCCCATATTTCCAAATCCATAAATAGCCAGGCGAAGGCCATATTGAGGCATAAGCATCATTTTAATATATCTCGATATTCTGAGGCCTCTTGTTTCAAGCCCCAACCATTTTCGAAGAAACTCATCATTTTTTCTGGATTCTGCCATTCTCTTAACGTTGATATTTACGTCACCCCCTTCGTCTTGCTCACAAACAAGTGTATATGCTTCATAATACCTCCCCGGTTTATTTAATCTGCAAGCATGAAAGGAGGCTAATGATTTTGCAAATTCAGGATAACAATACGCCATGCACTGGGATCTATAATCACCTATTGCGGCAATCTTTTTTTCTATCACATCACTAATATCAAGATAATGTGTTGCATATTGATCAGGCATTCTGGTTTCATACTGAAATACCGTCGTCCTATTGTTTTTATTATCCCTATTTTTTCTAATGAAATGATTATATACCGCCTTATGATCAGCATGACTCTCATTCCTGTTCGGTATAAAGACTTTAGTATATTTTTCAAAGGATAGATTATCAAAACATTCTGGATGATATATCAGTTCTCCGTTTGGATATTGGAGCATAACATAATCGTGAACATTCAAATGCATCATCACTTGTCGAAATTCTTTAGTTCTTATACTTGATATTTCATCAAGGCACATACTACCACTTAGTTGTGCCCCATCCGTCGCTACAATTACACTACATTGTTCAGGATATTTTGATAAAATACCACCCGTTCCAATACTTTCATCATCGGGATGCGGAGCAATAACTAGAATTTTGTCACTTTTATCTATTTTCAGATTATTCATATAAGTATGGATATCCTTTGCCATAGAATTGATCAGACAACATTTTTACAACATTTTCTGCACCATCCGGAAGTCTGGCTTCGTAACTAACCCCTTCCTGTATTTGCTCAAAAAGAGTCCTCCATTCTCCGACACAGTCATACATCATCAAATCACAAGCACTATCATACGCATCAATAGAATATTTACGCCATAACTCCTGATCATATGCAAGCGAAATAATGGTGGAAGCCGCTTTTAAAGAATCTCGTTGTTTAACACCAATCACACCTTTTCCATCCTGTACTGGAATCAGCCAAGGAAGCTCATACATAACCACAGGACGTGAGTGAGTTTTGGCTTCAACAATTACATTTGAGAAACTCTCACTCGCAGATGTAAGAAGGATAACATCAGCTTCTTCATAAATATCACCTATATCAGGGAGATAATCAAATATTCTGATAAATTCTTTAAGCCCATTTTCTTCTATCAATTGTTTCAGGTTTTCATAAATCCCCATATCATCTTTAGCACCAATGATCCACAGTTCTGCATTAATATCACTTTCAGAGACAGTCTTCATAATAGGGATGACTTCAAACACCTGCTTAGGACATTGAACTATCCTTCCCACCCATAAGATAATAAACCTGTTGTCATCTTTATATCTTCTTTCCGTATATTTAATAGTACCTGTTTTTTCTAAAGGATTTGGTATGCAAATACTCTTGCTTCCCATACATTTCCAATAAAAACAATCTGTAACCGACAGCGTTATGACCCTATCGGCAAGCAAATAAGTATATCGAAATTGATCTGATATATTCATTTGATCCTTAATAAGTGCAACAAATGCTGATCTCACCTCAACAATAGTCGGCAACCCCATGAGTTTGACCATAAGCAATTCATAAAATGTACATAATCTTGAATACCCCGTATGAAACAAAACTATATCTATTGAGTTGGAACAAATAAACTCATAAAGCTCTTTATACCTCTCTCCATCCACATTATCATGATTATTAATGAAATTACATCTAGTAACTTCTTCAGGAAGATAAAATTCCTTGTCTGGATCCTTTTCTTCGGTCAGAAGTACTACCCTGAACCCAAGCTTAAGATACACATCTATAAGTAAAGAAGTAGTTTTCTCTATTCCTCCGCCATAATATCTGTCCACCATTATTCCTATAGTGTGGATTTTTTTGTATTTAATGTCCTTCCTTATTAGATGAGACTCGTTTATCCATTCTGTAGCTTCCTCCAAATTCCCATCAAAGTACCATTTAATCGAATCTGCTATGTAAAATGGGGCATAACACTCTAGAAAATTACATGATCTCTTCCCTTCTTTTATTTCGTCAATCAATAATGAAAAGGAAAGATAGCCGATAAACTTATTGCTATCTCTCGAATATTCATCAAAATGTGACTTCGATTGGCTCAAATAATCTTTCCGGTTTTTTAGTGCATCCAATTTAATAATTTTAAGAAAATCGCTCCAAAATATTATCTGATCATCCTTAAACCCGGAGCTCTTGAGTATATCAATAATATCTCCACACTCTTTTACTGTAACGATACAACTGTCCATCCCCTTTTGCATTGCATCCGGAAATGAAAAAACCATTTTACCTTTATACTCTACACCAACCTTATTCCCGTCACTATCTATGAAACCGATGATTTTCTGTTTCCACATATCTACATAGCGAAACATCCCAGAATCATAATAAAGATTAAAATGTTCAATAAAGATATTGGCATTGTGACCGGTTCCCCAAATGAAGATTTTATTGTACACTTTCTCATTCATAGGCTATACTCATCCAATCTGCAATATTTCATCAATAAATTTCAAAAAATGTTCTGGAGAATAATCATTTTTGTATCCATAGTCTACTTTTTCCTCATGCTTTATCCACTCACGATCTACACAATAAGGAGTATTAATAAATTTCATATATTTAGGGTTATAATACTTACGACTCAGAATCGTTCTATCATTAAAAAGGAGTTTTTTGCCATAAATCAGAGCTTCATCATACCTATATGAAGACTCATTACCTTTTTGACATACTTCTAACAGGCATCTGCACTTAGTAATCTCTCTCAAATAATCTGCATAGCTTATCGGTTGATTGTACAGGATATCTACATCCTTTAGGAAATTACATTTTTTTACGTGATCAATACAAAATCTACAGCTTATTCCATTATCATTAAATGTACGGTATATTTCATGCAAAATGTCAAGACGATTTTTGGCTTCTCCTACGAACAGCACATCATATTCCATTTTTGGTGTTCCTATATCATTAGGTATTAACGGATATGTCTGTTCTAAATACGTTAACCCATATTTAATTGCATCCTGAGAATGATACGTTATGATAAACTCAAAATCATTCTTTAATCTGCTTATATAATTGTTACCTCTGGTTATTAACCTACCATATTCACCATCACACATATCGCTCATAACTGTTACCCATCTGGAACAACAGTATCTTGCCTTTAAATAGTCAATTATTCCTGCTTTAGAAAACCTTTGATACAAATGATCACGAACGATAAAAATAACTTCATGATTATCTGCAGGCATACATTTTAAATCAAATTTCATTCTTCCTACCATATCTAGTGGCATACACATCCTGAAATCTGACCTCTTATTTAAAGTTTCATATGGATAATTTAGATAATCTGTATCATCTCCAAGCATAACATACTTACAGCCAACTAAATCATTCAGTAATATTTCATTTAAGTAAGCACTATCTCTTATCAGAGACCTCTCTATTTCAATTCCAAACTGTAAATAATCTATTATCGAAATAGCATTGGTCGGTAAAACAAAGATTTCATCATATTCTAATTTTTTGATATCTTCCGGAGAAATAATAACTTTTCCATCCTTTAACTGGCCTTGTTTTAGTCTATCTGCTAGTGCAACAATTTCATACTCATTTAAGCTGTTCGAACATTTAAACAGTTCATAATTATGCCCTATGCCATACAGTATTATTTTTTTTCTACTATCATTAATCACCTTCAATGTCATCCAAAAACAGACCTATGTAAAATAGGCAATTACATAAAACGCTAATTTAGATATAGCAATTAGAAATACTATTTGTTTTTTTTGTGGCCGATCAGTTTCAGCCATTTATTATTTCTAACATTTTTATCGCATATATCCGGCAAATAATCATTTCTCCACAACACATAGGGTAAGCTTAGTTGATCCCTGTATGTATATTTCTTAAGTTCTTTCCACCACATTTCCATCATATAATTAACAGTGGTATTGTTGTTTTTCCTGACTATACAAGCGGTTTCATATAATCCATTATTTATCGGATAGCCTTCTTTCAGATATGTATCAACCTGACTTATCATATCTACTTTATCACCTTTATCCTCAATGATTAACTGCGCAAGTTCATTACATATACATTCTCTTTCCGGGTGAGGAAAAAGTAACAATCCACTATCCTTTTTGTACTCTCTGACATATGACCTTAAATCAGCAATTATTCTATATTTAGCATCAACCCAAATATAATAATCAGTATTTATATCTACATATTCCCACGGCAATATTTTTATACGTCTAGCGGTTTCAACGCTTGAATTATAATGAACAGGGATGTCATAAATTTTCCAAACCCTTGATTTAATTGTTTTTTGGTCGGTAAAACAAATATACTGGATATCATCAGAAATATATGTGGGGTCTTGCAGTATATCGTAGTCTCCAATCACAGCAGTAATGATCATTGTTTTGCATTTCTCATTTAAGAAGCTATTATACTCATGTAGCCGTCCATATCTTTTATAATACTGTTTGAATGAAACCAACTGTGCATTATATTCCTCCATGCTTAATACTTCTTTTTGAGTACACAGTTTTTTACCATTTATTGTATTTCTAATCTCTTTATCATAAATAGTAGCTATTATCAGTGTGTCAAATTCTATATTTCCTAATTTTTCAGGGTCAACAACTAAATATTCTTCAAATTTATGTTTTAAAGGATTAGAATCACAAAAAGCAACCAGTTCATCATCGCAAAACATCTTACTATCAGCGTACAGACCATACATTCTTTTTGCATGATATCCCGTTCCCCAAAAAACTATTCTTCTCATCATACACCCTTAAATTGTAAATGTAAGCACGTATAGACATATCTATTAAATTTGATAGTTGTTAAGTGATTTCATAATACAGTCGAGCAATCACTGTGATGCCACTATGCTCACTTTTGATTTACATTTCCATGTATTAGCCTTCCGAAATGATGATCATATTTTTGTGGAATAAAAGAAGCAAGTCCTCCCCAAGTAGAAAAAGTCATCTCCCCAAAGAGGACTCTCCCATCAGGCATATTGTACCAATCAACACGTACATGCTCAAATCCACTAGATAATATTCGTGATAGCTCCAACATTTCATCAAGCCCTCGAGGCTTTGGAGCTGGTTTTATATCTAATGGATAACCATAACTAAATGGTTGCATATTCCAATTCTTATCATAGAAGGAAGCGGTACAACCAAGTCTATGACTCCCCTTTATGCACCATATATATTCTGGCTCCCCGTGAAAGCAAAAAATATTATAATCATATACTGTTGTAGCCAATCCCTCCAGATATTCTTCTGCCAAAATCATTGGTTCAATGTCTCTATATTGCATTTCAAAACTATTATATGCAAAATTTAATGACAACCAATAATCAAGCATTCTAATTGTTTTTTCTCTGTCAAGTGTATCTTTGTTATCTATTATTATATTTCTACCACTGCCATTATTAGCCTTTAAAACAAATCGATTAGGTAAGCTTTCAAAATTAATTTCTTTTCCATTACCCCATACTCCATATGTCTTTGTAACATGATCCTCACCCAGTATATTTTTTACCCACTCTTTTGCTTTCACCTTATCCGCGAGTTCTGTTCTATGATTGTCATAAACATACAATTTTTCCCAATTTATTATCTCACTATAGGTCTGCGGAGAATCTAAGTGTGGTCTATATCCCATACGTTCTTTAAAGAGGGCACTAATTTCATCATTATATTCTTCGCTTTTGAGTTCTCTGTGATAAGCATTACAGCGAAAAGGAAAGTAACAAATAATCTTATCATTCTGAACACCTATAGCAATTAATTGATCTTTGATTGCTTCCCTGATCATATCATCTGCAACACTTATAACATAATATGTATCTGCATCAATATAAGTAAACTGCTTTACTGGCACTCCATAAACATTAAGTCCACATAAAGATACTGCATTATCCATAAAACACTTAGGATAAATATCATGGTCAATGAATGCCCCTGCAAGTTCTCGACCTACCGTCCCAGCTCCTGCAATAACTATTTTAGATGGATCAGATATTTGACCCAACACTCTTTTAAATGATCTGTCAAACATTACGAATCTCCTTTAGATCCATGATCTAGCAGTCTTTATATCCAATGCTAATAAGATAATCCCTGATATTTTCGAAATCATTCCAGACAGTTACTATAGCAATGATGCCCTAGTCGCCACACACAATACTGACAGCTTATACTTCAATCAAAATATGAAAGATGATTATTATCAATTATTTTTTTCATCGCCTGTCGTTTATTACTTTTCCAGTCAAAATGATACGGTGCTTTTAATGGGGCTGACTTTACCATATGCTCATATAATTCTATATCATTATCAACTTCTTTGACATGTTCAACTACAGCCTCAAAATCATCATCATAATCAGAACAATCTATGACACTCTCTTTATTAATATAGTTCTCGATATTTCCACCCCAATATATAGGAATGGATCCAACCATTAGTGGCTGAAATAATTTTTCAGTTATATATCCATCTATCCTTTTGTTCTCAAAAGCTATCGTAAACTTGTATTGACTAATAAAGTTCATTTTCCCATCTATCCAGTTTCCCTCTCTTGGTGTAATTGCTCTGTCCATATTGTTCAAAACTTTACCAGGGCAATCAATCCTTTTATATTCTGACAGAAGAGCACAAAAATTTTGTCTTATTACAGATCCATCACCAAATGATGGATTACTATATATAAAATTACAGAATTTGTTCTTGGCACACACCTTGAGATTTGAACGTTCTTGAATCATATCATTTTGGGGATAAAAGCTAAAACACCAACAATTCTTATCAGAACGAATATTGATTGATGTAAAAGAATAATCTAAGATTGTATAATTTGGTATATCTGCCTCAAATGGCCAATATCCTATATTAATAAATTGATCATTTTTAATCTCTTCGTATTTTCCTTTTCTAGCAGCTCCATAGCCGTAAATTCTCAACCCACTTTCTATTCCGTCAAGTATTCTTGTCTCAAATCTATAATCATCAAAATCATTAACAAAATTCAAAAGCATATCAAATCCAATTTCTATAAATCTGCAAAATATTCTTCTTCGGTTTGGTTTGATAGAAAAACAATCGTAATACCATGATAAAAAAACTGAATAATCAGCACTAACATCTGGTTCAAACCATAGAATTTTATCTATATCAATTCCTAAATCCAACAAATAATGCTTAACCTCTTTAGCCGTATTGACATCTGACAATGCTATCAGTACATAGTCTATATCTTCATTAGTTATATCCTCGACTTTATCAGTCTGAATGCCCCATACACTTCTAACATATCGGTCAACCCATAAAACAATACTTCCCCATTCTAACAAACTATGGGTACTATAATAATCCATTCCAACTCTTCCAGCTCCATAAATAACTATTTTGTCATTATTATTAAATTTCCAGAAAGGAAAAATATATTCCATACTCGACTCCCAACAACAAACTATTCAAACCTGGTACATAACATATATCGTGTTCTTCACTTTCGAATAAAATGGAATAATCCTATCAGATGTCCATCGATATTATCATATCCATTTGTCCTCGCATTTTTCTCGATGCCACTACAATCACATTTAATCGTAGAAAACTCCTCCAATAAGCAACTATTAAAACTATTAATAATTGTTATAGGATCAAAAATCCTATGAGCGTTAAACTCCAATCTCTGCCTGCCTATAGGAACAGATATATAAATATTCCCCCCACTCATCACCTTCTTCTGAATATTATCTATACATATTCTCCATGCGTCAGGATTGATGGGATCACCATATCGGCCTAGTCCAAAATGTTCTAATGAACAAAGTGCGGAAAAAGAATTAATAGAATTGTCATAAATTTCTGTCAAATATGTAGCGTCGGAAACAACAGTACTAAGGCCTTCCAATTCAGCAGTAAAAGGTCTAATATCTATCACATTAACCTTAATTTGGGCAGCTAGTATATGTGCGATAAATCCTTTTACACTACTCCCTACATCCCAATGTTCTGAAACCCCGCTTTTTATTACTTTTTTTGCCCCCCATAAATCCTGCCAAAAATACGCATCCATTGTCCCATTTGTGCTATATTTTTCATTTATTATAGGCCAATAGTATTTCTCATCAGCAATAAAAGATGGATCATTATTATATCTTTCATACAAGTACAAATCATTATAAAAAAAGGAGCCTTTTATCACACCATAGTTTGCAAGATATTGGTTCCATTGCTTCTCAGTAAATAAATCTTTAATTCTGGAATCAGAATTGAACCATCGATATTTTTGCCCAGCATCAGGAAGAACCAACCTATCGAATAGAATTCCATTACTTTTGGCAATTTCATAGGCTTCATCTGCGCCATTAAAGGCAACTATGATATAATCTATATTTATTGACGGCAAACTCAAAAAATCATAAACAGGCAATAATCTATATTCTTTCTTTGATTTCAACGTTTCTAAATAACCAATCAAATTTTCTTTTGCATATGTGCTAAGCCCCTCTTCAAATAACCGTCTTTCGAAATAACCAGTTCCCCAAATCACTATGTTCACTTATACTCTCCTTGTTCGCACAACAGGTTCATAATTTCATACAAATATTGAGGTAATATTTAAGATCGAGTTCAATTTCATATAGAACACTTCCTGCAATTAATTTGTTAAAGTACTCACCATTCTGTGCTACTGCTTCATAAAAAGCCCCATAAAACTTTTCTTTTTTCATCTTTAAAAATGAAATGTCATTAAATGCTTTGCCAAACAGAATGATAGCAGACTTATCACCAATCACCGCAATTCTCAAACCACTATGTGAATAAATTGCTTTAATCGAACTATATTCTTCGCTAAAACACCATTTTTCTTCTGGAGTAAATTCAAATATTTTATTTGTGTTTTTATTTAAAACAAGAAAAAAATTGCTAGAAAAAGGAAGAAATACTATCTCGCTTCCAATATCTATATAACTTGAAAAGAAGTTTACATCATGAGACAGTTTTTCGCTACAGCATGTCATATTTGCATAATTAATATGCCAAAAGGAATGTGTATTCCATGGAACGAAAGCAATTTCATTGCCTAGGAAAAAAGGTAATCCTCTTATTTCTTTGCCATATGGCCATTCAACTGAAATTAATTCTTGTGTATAAATGCTATACTTCTCATAACTATTTATTCCTTCTCCAAAAAACTCATAGGTAAAACAATATAGAACATTATCAATAATAATACCACTTCTAGTTTTATTTCCATTTATCATTTCATTAACGTCAGTAAAAGCAGGTATGAAATCTACATTCTTGTTTTTTAAATCTACTACTGCAAGTGTATCTATTCTTGCAGGAATATAATAGACATGATAACTCCCATCATACACTTGTTGAGAATATGCAAAATAGGATCCATTTGTAGAATATGGTGCACTCTGTTTATTCTCAACAAAAAAATATGTTTTTTTCAGTGTTCGCAAATCTACACAGACAATATGGCTTGCTACGCATGGCATGAACCAAATACTATCCTCATACAAAAAAGCGTCTGCATATAACCTGGGAACCATCTTCTCCTTCTCAAAAAACGACAAAAACTCAACTATACCTGTTTTAATGTCCATAGAACAAAACGCATTAAATTCCCACGCAGAGAAATATATTTTGTTTTCATATTCTACACCTGCGGAAAAATTTATGTCCAATTCCTATCTCCTCGTTTCATGACTGCTCACTAATTTACATCTACATTTTGACAATTTAGTTACTCTTTTTATCTATTATTCCAAAATTTTATTTCAGTTCTTAGAAACTCTTCAAAATAGACTCACAATGATTTCGAAGGATGTTCGTTCATATACAAAGATAAAAATCGCAGGCGTAACAGACTACGTCAAGTTTTCAGATGAAGCAAATAGACTATAAGACAAGTCAGAATACATATTTTTTTTGCAACAGTTCCTTATTGTTGATATTTCAACAATACTCTTATCTCTTGATTGCAGGTACGTCTCGCCAACATATCACACAAGAAATAATATTCACTTATACCCATTCCTATTAATTGATCCTCAATAGATTTTTCAGACTTTTCACTTATGACCAGAACCATAGCTTCCGGATGTTCCAATATGAAATCTGGTTTTTTTACAAGAGTTCCTTTAAATGGCTTATCCCATTTATTCTGGTCATTATCCACCACGAAAAGTATTCTCTCATCCCACCCGTATTGATCCATATACCATATTGCCAGATTTCCTGCTCCAAAAATGATGTAATCTCTTTTCCTGTTTTTAAAATCTTCCCAAAATCCTCTGTTTCTTAGCTTTTTATTTTCCTCAAAATTTCTTACCAACTCCGACTCTGCACACAATTTCCCCAGCTTAAGGTATCTTTCATTCCTAGACTCGCTTAGTACTTTATAAAATATCTTATTATCATATCTGTGAGACAATTGTACTATTTTGTTTTCTATGGGATATAATTCAAAATCCGATGAAATCTCCTTTTTCCCATAATTCTCCAACCGTATCCAGTATTTTAGAATCATCAAATCATAAAATATATTATCCCTTTGAATTGAGTTAAAGTTCTCACACTTCTCACTTATTACATAACGATACGCCGATGTAACATCCTTCATCTGATAAATATCGCCATGCATTACGGCAATCATAATTGCAGTAATATCTCCCATAATTTTTGATGCCTGGTATAGTATGGGAAAATCGTGTTCCGCATAGTAATTACGATAAAACATTGATGGCGTCATCCCCGGTCTCTTAAGCTTCTTAAAATCCTCTATATTATAAATACCCCCATCTATATCATCATATAATTGCAATCCATTCTGAATATTCCCTTCCTGATCTACAACCATGCTACCAGATGAACATGCAGAGAACTCATCATGCGTCATGAGGATGTCATATTGTTTCTGTATTTTATATTCATCTATCCAATAGTCATCTCCTTCTATTGCAGCATAATATTTACCATTTATTCTTTTCAATGCTTCATAAAGGTAAACACTTAAATTAGGATAGCTGTTTTTTTCATTTATATATAATGTGATACACTCACAATACTTCATTTGATATTCACGAATGATATCTATAGTCCCATCAGTTGAAGCATCGTCAAAAATAACTATTTCATAAGGAACTGTAATTTTTTGCGAAATGACACTATCTAGGGTCTGTCTGATGTATTTTTCATGATTATATGTTATTATAATTATCGAGATTTCTACACAATCACCCATGTGTCTGCTATAGTCATTCCAATTTGAGAAATACATATTCTAAACGTTCAATTGCTTTTTCTTTTAAAGGATATTTCGCAATAATCCATTTGTCATTGGGAAAAACACTTTTGCTGGTTCAACCACGCATTCACGATCATTCCCAATATTATCATATCTATCGCTCAGTATTTAATATATATATGTCAATATAATTATAGGGAACATACTACTACTATACTTTCTCAATTCACTTATTCCAGATCTGCTATTTCCGTGTGCGATGGAATTCCTGCAACTCACGAGCGAATCTATATCCTGTTTCTCATTTATACAGATTCTTTTGCAGCACTACATACCACAGATTAGATTCAGTATCGATAACCTCATCGCTTATATTTTATTCTCCGTTTTTAAATTCCTCCAATCACTCTACTAGCTCACACGCCTGTAATATCTGTGCAGATTGGAGTCCTCCGGAAGAGCCTTTTTAAAATATGCGTTTTTACGATCCAGATTATCATACGCGTTAAAATGCTTTGATTACGCTGTCGCCTGAAGCAATGTCATTTAGATATTCATTAAGGACACTATAAAGCCAGCTTATGACAGACCCATTGATTCAAACTTACCCCTTCATTAGAAGCCTCAATAGAAAGCTTTTTATGTAACGATTTGGGAAGTCTGACTACAAATCTACCGCTGTAACCATCATCCTGTAAAGGCATCGGGATAGGCAGATTCATTTCGACCTTGATCTCCAAATACCCTTCCATTGCCTCATTGAGACTATCCATTAAACTATCTATCGTATCTGCTGTACTCTGGCATCCGTCAAGCTCTAATATACATCCGTAATAATAATGTCCGCTTTCGTCATTTATCTCCTGAATCAGTCTTGTATAAGGCAGAGCCATATATTCCTCTACTGTCATCTCACATTCCTCACTTCCCGATTCGGTTGAGCACATCAGCAATATATATACGTTCTTCAGCGGATTTTCCTGCCTGACCGTGATCATATCTCCAATATCCCTATGGATATAATGACTGTGGCTGCCTTTTTGTCTGATAAAAGAATATCCGTGATCTAACAATACTTTTTCAACCTCAGATAGTTTAATTCCATTCGGTTGATTATGCATCTTTTCGAGTATCTTTTCTACACCCGGCATTAGCGATTCATTTTCTACATAGCATCGTATACAGTATCATATGTCAAGAATGATCATTTTTGATGTCAACAATCTGTAGGTTCATGTTTTAAAAAAGGAATAGGCTCGCATTTTGCCAAATCATGAAAAGAAATCTTTATCTCGTTAAATTGCCTGTACACCTTCTCCTCTCAATATATCAGTAATAAGACTCACATCCGAATCCTCCAGTCCTTCATATATCGGTAACAACAGAACATGCTCCGATAACCACCTTGCCGTATCCAGTTTCGCATCACGATATCTGTTCTTAAAGCATGCCTGGTCTGCAGTTATCGGATAAAAATATTTACGTGTATGAATGCCCTGCTTAGCAAGTCTGAAATAAAGCTCATCTCTGCTTATAGGATATTTATCCTCAATTAAGACCGGATAGTATGCATAATTATATTGAATCTGCCTGTTCTCACTGAAGCTTCTGATTCCCGGTACATCACGTAGGGCGTCATTATATAGCTCATATACATGGCATCTGCTTTTAACTGCTGCGTCCAGATGCTTCAGATTGCAAAGTCCCATGATCGCCTGAAACTCGTTCATCTTGGCATTGGCTCCTACCGAAACGACAAGCTCCTCTCCTCTGATCCCGAAGTTTTTAAGGTTATAAAGCTTCTCATATATCTCATGATTACTACTGCATACCGCCCCGCCCTCTATGGTGTTGAACACTTTTGTAGCATGGAAGCTGAAAACCGAGGCATCCCCGAACCCGGCTATTCCCTGTCCCTTGTATGTCTCTCCAAATGCATGACAGGCATCATAAATCACCTTCAGCCCATACATTTCGGCAATATTCTGTATCGCCTCTATATTGCAGATATGCCCGTAAACGTGAACAGGGAGTATAGCAACAGTTTTGGGTGTTATCAGTTTCTCAAGCTTTGTCTCATCTATCGTCCCATCAGTTTTCTTCACATCACAAAACACAGGCTGCAGCCGGTTTCTGACTATCGCATGTGTCGTGGAAATAAAGGTAAAAGGCGTGGTAATGATCTCGCTGCCCTCCGGAAAACCGAAGGACTGAACGGCTAATTCCAATGCCATATGTCCGTTGACCGTAAGGCTTACCTCCGGCACATCCAGATATTCTTTTAATCGTTCCTCCAGCTCCCGGTGATACTTGCCCATATTGGTAAGCCAATGAGAGTCCCACAAAGGCCTTATGGCCTCACAGTATTCCTCAAATGAGGGCATTGATGATCGGGTCACAAACGTTTCTTTTTGCAATACAAATACTCCTGAAGTAAAGCTTCTCATACTATACATCAGGAGCAATTCACAGGCTGATAATATCGGTTACCCGCTTATAATGCCTCTGCCTGCCATAATCGCATTTTGAGTCACAACGGCATCGTTTATATACTGGTTCAAGCTGATTCCTTCCTGCTTCGCATAGAGAACTGCCGACTGATGTACATAAGGCGCTATCCGAAGAGTAAGCTTTCCGCTGTAGTCGTTTATATGTGCAACCGGAACCTCAGGAATCGGGATACCTGTCTCCTTTGCAGTCTCGATCCACGCAAGCTCATTGTCCTTAAGCTCCTGTATAGCCTCGTCCTGAGTATCACCCTGACCTATACAGCCCTTAAGATAAGTACTCCTGGCTACCCAAAATGTATGACCTTCGGATTCCATCTGCAATACACTAAACGGATAGATCATTTATCGCATCCCTCCATACGTTCAATCTCATCAAACATCTCTTTCAATTCGATAATATAGGCTTCCTTGATATTGTCTCCATGCTGCGGAATTGGTATAACCCTTCCTGTTTTTCTGCTTACGATCCGAATCTGATGATTTCCACCCGTAAAAATCTCGCAGCCATAAGCATTAGCAAGCCTTATAACTTCCCGCATTGTAATATCATTTCTTGTAGGTTTTTCGTAGAATTTCTTTTTTAATTTCTCAATTCCAGACATAATTATCACCTACGCTAATGGTATCACATGTGCCACCAGATGTAAAGTATGTATTTTTCAAGGTTCAATTAATTATCTTACTTTTCGACTCCTTCATATATCTAATTTTATTAATTGCTTTGTAGTAAAGATATCATATTCATCAAGCATTTTTTTGGTGCCATCTATTCCGTTGAACATCAAAACATCTATAATTGATAAAGAAGGTACGAAATCTTCTCCAAACTGCTCATATTTTGGCACTCTCGATTTTAAGAACCTGATTTCTACACCCATTGATTTAAAGTTGTCTTCATTATAGAGATTAACTCCACCTATTGGATTAACATAGCAACTCGCATTTTCTATAACACAAATATCTATTACCCTCTGTTCACCTTTCAAATCTTTATTATCTGAAATCTGTGATGAAATTAACACCGGAGTTTGTATATCCAGGAGTTTTTTTACTGCATTTATTGTTCTGAACAAGAAATCAAATAGATTCCTTTCAGAATACTCATAAATCTCACTAATCAAGTTGAAACACTCATCAAAAAATGGAGCCTTATGATATGCACTTTTTATTTTATTGTAAATACCTTTATCAAGGTATGTCTGTGACACACACCTCATATTAACATCCAAAAAATCTGAGTCTCTTACTAAAGGTAGTGTAAAATATTTAGGCTTACCATTACATAAATATCTGTTTCTGTTTATCCATCCCTGTTTTACATATTCTACATTATCGTAAACAACAAACTCATCTACGCAATTCATAAGTTGCCAATAACCTATATATGGGAAAAAATAGGGCTGCATTATTGCAAGTTTCAATTTGCTCACATTCTTTCTTTTAGTCATGAAGACTTTGACTGGCATCCATCAAGCAGGCATAATAATGTGAATTAAATCCCGCCTTTCTCATTAGGAAACATATTTTCTCTATATCATAGTCCACCCTATGCAACTGAAATGAGTCTCCGTCAAAAGTTGCAAACGCAGCCCTGTTATCCCCATCGCGCGGTTGACCAACCGAACCAGGATTGCAAAAATTTATAGTTCCGTATTGCTTAATACACTGAATATGAGTATGTCCAGATGTATAAAACCCACTTTTAAAATTCTTAAAGTATTCTTTGGTGGGATGAATATATTCATCTATCGGATTCTCCCATCCCCCATGAACCATACTTAATTCGTCTTCCTTAATGGTAACTTGCAGGCTTGATAACCATTGTAGATTCATTCTTGATATTATATTTTTTTGAAACTGAATTGCTCTTCTAACGCTGTAAGATCGTCTGCATTCGATATCAGAGAGCATATACCAATCATGATTTCCTATGACGCAGCGCACTCCCCTTTCTCTTAACTCATCACAACATTCATTTACCTGGCAATAATAGCCCACTATATCTCCCAAGCAAAAAATATCTGAGATGCTCAACCTATCTATTTCCACCAGAGTAGCTTTTAGTGCTTCATAATTCCCGTGAATATCTGATATTATTGCTATCATATATTATGTAATCCTCCACATACCTAATTGCTTTGCCATATAATAATTTAGGTTGTGAAATTTTCTTACCTTTTATAAAATAATCAACAGCCATTTGAGCTTCATTATAACCAAATGCCTTTCTAATAGAGGTAGACGATGATATTCGAGGATTAATCTCGAGTAACTTCCATTTACTTTTATCCCTGCGAAATTGGAAATTGGTCGGCCCAACAGGCTTGAATATATCCCCTAATTTTTCTAGGACAGGGACAATATCCTTACTATCCACTACTTCAGATTCTGTCGTGTATCCCAAAGGAGATAATAACCTACGCATCATAATACATGCAGACAGCTTGCTATCATAATCAAAGAAGGCTCCAACTGTATATTCATCTAAATCATTACCTATATATTGCTGAACCATTAGAGTACTCCCGATTTTACTGCTATACTCATTAAATTGGTTTTGATTTTCAATTTTTACAATACCTCTGGACCCCATCCCTCTTCTAGGTTTTAAAATAATTGGGTAATTATAAACTTCATAATCCTTGCATAATGATGTAGGAATTCTTTCTTCCACACCATTCTTCTCAAGTTCTAAATAAAACTCCCATTTATCTAAGCACAGATTTATAAGCTTACTATTATTAAGCAAAGGAAAGGCACCTGTTCTTTCAATAATCAAACGATGACTATTCCAACACTCCACATCCGACTCTATGCCAGGAATAGCAATATCTATATTTTCAGTTTGCAATAGAGTAATTAATGAATCTATATAATGTGGCTCACCTGTTCTTGGAACCAATTTAACCTTATTAGAGAAACAGTTTGCTGGAGAATTCTTATATATAGTAGTACCAACAAGATAACATTCATTTTTAAGACAACGTAGAATTCCATATCCTACTATTCCTGATGATCCTGTCACCAACACCTTAACCATTCATTCATCTCCACAAATCAAATCTCAAATATGTGACTCAATAATATCTTTAACACCAGCCTCAAAATCCATAAACTTTATTCCATACATTGAAAAATAATCTTCCGAGAAGTTGAAAGCATTATCTTCAATATCTTTTTCCTTGTCATTGAATATAATCTGAGATTTTGAATTATATTCTCTAATTATAATCTCAGCTGCTTCTTTTAATCTATAATTACGAGGACTTATAGCATTAATTTCATCATTCACTTTATTATCAATAACGTATCGAAGTATCTCAAAAATATTTTTATCATAAATATAATTCCTTAGAGCATCATGATTGCCGTAAAATTCTATATTTTCCCCATTTCTTGCTTTTTGCAGCATCATATATAATAAAGGTTGATTCTTCTTGTATCTTTCATCTATCCCAAATATTTGACTTGGCCTTATAATGCATAAAGAAATGCCCTTAGATCGGCAATACTGTTTAATAAGAACTTCAGCCTGTTGTTTAGTTATGGAATAATAACTAAAGTATTTATTATCAGGCTGCAGCAAGCTATTAATCGAAGAAATATATATAATCTTTTTTACACTACTGTTATAAGCTGAAATACATAGTCTAATGCTCCCCATAATATTTGTTTCTAACATATTTAAAAGCTCATTATCACACTCACATTCCATAACAGCAGCAGCATGAATGACAACATCTATACCGTCAGGAAATACCAAAGTATCTCCAGCTGCAAGATCCCAATATATATCACTATTTCTTCGGCCAACTGTATAACAAGAATAGTAATCTTGTGAATACTTAATAAAATTTTCCACAAGAATAGACGTCGACCCAGTAATACCAACTCCTAATTTTTCCATGACATAGAGAAAGGGCACGCATATAAAATACGCGTACCCGCAGAAAAAATATCTTACTCTTTCTCAATTAAAGTAACATTTACAGTTGTCCCGGCAGTGTCATTAAAAGTGATTGTAAATACGTTGTTAGCCGCACCATCACCTAACAGATAATCTACATCAGCGGTCTTTATTAATGTAATTTTTCCATCTGCATAAGTTGCTGCACCTGCAGAAATCCAATCATTCCCAAGTCCTCTATTAACAAAACTTGTTACTCCAGTCGCTGCCAAAGATCCAAGACCCAAGTTTACTGCTATTTCAGCAGTCTTTCCACTTTCCAAAACAGCCTGTGTGGTTTCCGCACTTGGTGCAACATCTGTCTGCTTGTCTTCCACCTTATAAACAACCGTCAGTGTAGGCCTGTTATTTCCTTCAGCAGTTGTCTTGATCGTTTTACCATACTCGATCCACTTCTCTGCCAGCGCTTTTCCTGCTGCTGTTGTCGGATCAGCAACCTTGTTCGACGTTGCAATGATCTTAAACTGACTGGAGTTATAGGTTCCTGCCTCGTCAGCTATGTATTTTAGATATCTCCTATAGCTGTGTCCGAGTGTATCCGGATTCGTCCCTGCTTTCAACTGATATCTGATTTCCAGATTCTCGCTGTTTACACCCTCGAGGTCTACAGAGAACACCGCACTCGCAACATCGTCCACTCCCTCAGCTTTCTTGAGGACTTCCGTCTTGGCACCTTCAGCTTTCCCATCAGTCGCTGCGAAATACACACTGGTGTTCGCATCATCTGTATAGCTGTCAGCTTCCTTGAACGTAAGTCCAGCCGCGTTAGTCATGGTGATAGTAGCCGTTACCGTCTTATCCTTTGTAGATTTATTGGTGATCTTGACAATATTTGATGTGTTTGTAAACCGACTTTCAGCATCTATAGTAACCACATCGGCTGTCGGAACAACACTATCGATGTCCTGTTCAAAGTACAGTTTATAAGTGGTAACTTCCGGTTCTCCTGACACGACCTTGTAATCGGCAGCATCTACATTTGCGTGTAAAGCAGTAAATACATCGTTGTAGACAACATCATCGCAAACTATACCGTTATCAGTACTATTGTCATAGTCATAATCATCAAGTGTCAGATGATTAGCTTTAATAGTAACTTTAGTTACATTATTCCGCGAGTTTGAATTAGGAGAATCGTACTCAATATCAAAATACTTTTCAATATTTGATTCACCAATTTCTTCGAACTTTCCCAGATAATCCGTGCTGCCCTTAGTAGTATTATTCGGAACCCATACATAATATCCAGGATTAATGTCTAACGACTTGTCTGCCTTAAGTGCCTCTTTAACAATAGTTCCGGCATAGCCTTTGGTGGTATCCTTTGTCACAGCTGTCTTAACGCATTCGTAAATTGCAGCAGCATTTTCATCGCCACCAGTTGTATCAGCCTGTACCTTAGCAAGCGTCGCTCCAACATCAATTTTCTCCGGTGTCTGCTCGGATGAGAAATACACAGAATTTGTATTGCCATAACGTACACTATTATATTTGCTGAGCTGTCCCGTAGGGTCAAGAGTGAAGTCGTAGGTTCCTGCTGCTATAGTGGGAACCTCGATCTGATCATAATCCGCCGGTACCGAATCATCGTACTCAACAATACCATCACCGTTGACAGTCTGATCTGCGAAAACCGTAAGGCTGCTTCCAAAAACCATAGATGCAGTTAATACCAACGCTATAACTTTTTTTGCCTTCATAAAACAATACCTCCTTGTGTTGTTTTTATATTGATTTAAACGTCTAGACCATAATTATCTTCTTCGGTTCCGGACAGGCTTATAACTATTGTTCCACAATGAGAGTAATGCTAAAGCTAACAGTACTGATTGTATTCTGTTGATCATCTATAAGATGATAAATCAAAATACAATCATAGGTACCCGCATCAAGCGGGGTATCCAGCGCTACAGCACTTAATCTTGAGCCCCTCGGCATAATCGGAGACTCGTAGATAGGATTCTCACTATCGTCTGCCAGAAATATGTCGAAATATACATCATTGGTATTTTCGACAACATTTTCAACATAAGAATCTGAGGAAGGTTCGTTGCCCGAAGGAAAATGCCATGTGCTGTTCATTGTAGCCGTATAGTAACCGGGAACCTGAAAATCCTCCTCTTCCATACTGGCGGCTATCTCAGCAACGTTTTCCTCAGTTACGAGAACGTTCCTTCTTCTTTGCTCTGTCTCTTCCTCCGGCGGAGCATCTGCTTTAATTTCTGTATCAGGTGTATCCACCAGTGCTTCAGAAGCTGCCTGATTATTATTCCTCATAAGAAGAACTATCACTATAACCAACAGCACTATAATTACAAGCACCGATACGGTTACACCTATTACCAGTCCCTTACCTCCTTTCTTTTCGTTTGATCCGCCTTTTGCATCAGCCATGCCATCCTCCGAATATCTATATAGAGGCATCAATTCCGTTACCGGAATGAGAAACTGCTTTTCTGTAATCCGTTACACTCAAACTGTTTCTATGCCACTATATCATTATTATAATATATAATTTTCAATAATGAAATACTGAAAAAAAATAAATTTCACTTTGCTGTTTCAGCAAACCAATAGACAACTCTCTTTGTTTATTATACTCACTTTCTCCTCTTTTTCAAGTTACCAATAATCCGGAGCCAAATTCATTAAGTACAAATATCTTTTTTCACTTGCCTCTCTTTAGCTTATATCGTCATTTATGACTTATTAATTTAGCATTCATTCCGTTATTTTAATTATTATTTATTATAATTTAATAAAATTTTCATTTTCTTTATTACTCTTCTTCACCAGACTCTACGTGATTTAACAAATCCCTTCCCGCCCCTTAATTCTTACTGTAGCAGGCTCAATATCCCCTGCCTCTGCTGATTTGCCTGGGCAAGCATTGACTGGCCCACCTGCTGTAAAATGCCATCCTTTGAAAATCGCACCATTTCTTCCGCCATATCGGTATCTCTTATACGTGACTCAGCATCCTCCAGGTTCTCTGCAGTATTGTCATTTATCCGCATCGCATGCTCCAGACGGTTCTGATGTGCTCCGAAGATGGATCTCTCCTCCGATACAAGGTCAAGCGCGTCCTGTATCGCGGATATTGCTATCTTGGAGCTTTCCTGGGTTTTCATGCTTACACCGGACAGTCCTATGCTTGAGAGGCTCATGCCATGCCATTTCAGGGTGATGTCGTTCGGCTCATCATCTCCTGCCTGAATGATCAGCTCCTTCTCCGGCATGATCGACTGCAGCCTTCCGTATTCGGGTTCACGCACACGATTGCCCGGTTCAAGGGCCGTGGCAGAGTAGTTTACGGATGCCTTGTTGGCTGTAACGGTAATTTTGCTGCTATCGGTCCTTGTAGGATCCTCTATTCCTACATTCGTCCTCCCATATATATTCCTATTATTGTCAAGAAAGTAATTTGCTATCGCACTGTTGCTGTATGTGTAGGTCGCATCAAACAGATGCGTATTTACCGATGGATTCTCACTAAGAAATACACTCCCTCTTCTAGTGGCATTAGTATACTCAAGATTTGTTGTGATAGTATCATATCCGGAATCACTATTTATGCTTCTGGTCTCAGTGACCGTTATACCCAAATCATCGCGCAAATGCTCACCATCTGTGCCGGAATAAGTATCTTCATGCATCGTATTCATTTCACTATCTGTTGTTTCATACCCATCCTCATTTGAGATATGCCAAGTGTCACCTACCTTTGTGGACGTACCTATTTTTACATAAGTATCGTAAGTGAGATTATATTTATGTTCTTCCCTATGAGTATCGGTATATCTGATCTGAGTAGACCCATCCGATACAATTATCTCTTCGCCGGTTTTATTAAAGGTGCCGGCATATTCAAAATTCACATCCTGCACATAGTGTTTGTAGTTCTCCAAAATATCCGTCTGTGTTCCTTCTTTTATTTTTGTTCTCTGATAGATCGTATAGGTACCGTTCTCCAGTTTATAAACCTTATCAATATTATCTGTAGTAACATCATTAAGTTTTTTTATTGGCCCAAACTCTCTTGTGACGCCATTGCTGTCAGCATCTGTCTGCTGGAGATCTGTCACGCTGCTGACCTTCTTAGACATGTTAAATTCAAAGTTCGTCGCCGGCTCATCAAAATTCCTCCCCAGCTCCTTCTGCAGGCGGAGGCTGGAAAGACCCTTGTAAATGATGCTGTCCGTGCTTATCGGAACAGAGACTCTGTCACCGTTAGTGCTTGTGCTGCCTGTATTTGATCCCGGTGTGTAATATGTCTCTAATATATTATTGTTATTTAACGAATTGATGACCGCCTCCATACTGGATTCGTCCCTTATGGTAAAAGCAAACTCTATACCGGTTTTTTCATCCCTGTATTTGTAGACCGAGTTTTCGCTGAAGGTCTGGTTGGCGTCTAAGGGATTGTTATTCCGGTTCTCAATACCAAAATCCAGAATGGGAAAATTGTTGTCATTTACATCCTTAAAATCCTCCCATTTGATAAAGGTATGCTGTACATCAGTACTGTCTTTATCACGGTCCTTTGCACTTTCCTGAAGAACGATGGTCACTCCCTGGTCATCGGCATATATCTTATAGTCATCCTCTGCAAGGGTTTTATTATTCACTCCAGACTGGGTCACTGCCTTGGTCAGGTCAAAGGCATACCTGACCGCCTGCTGAGCCGGATTATCGCTTAACCCCGCTGTAAAGATATGCCCGTCAGTCAGATCTCCGTTAACGCCTGTTATGATATCCTGCTTATTATCCGATCCGGTCTCAAACCTGTAATTTACTCCATGCCAGTCAAAGGTTATGATACCGTCATCCTTGCCCTTTTCCGTTACCCCAAGCTCATCCCAGGTCTTTGCGAACAGATTGTTGATATATATCCCGTTTCCATCCGCCTTCCATGTGTATACTCTCTGAAGCTCCTCCAGCTTATCGCCCTGAGTAACACGAAGGATAACGTCCTCCTTATTATATGGGTCATAGTCATTATTCGAGTTGTCCAGTTTTATCTCAAGTACATTCCCTCCCAGCATGGGATTATAGGGAATGTTGTCCCAGGTTTTGCCATCGTCACTTATAAAGGAGCTAAGGCCTATCTCATCCCAGGTCATGCGGATATTATCTATCTCAAGTCCGCCATAACGTATATCATTATCTCCGCCTGAACTCCCTTTATTATCAACATCCAGGTTATAGACCTTGAAGTCATCAGGCAATCCAGAAACTTCTGGCACATACGGTAAAACGAAAATCTTATGCTCATTAAACTCCGTAGTGTTAAATATCCTCCGCATTTCTTCCTTTATTGCATCTGCTTCGCTGTCAAGTGCCGTCCTGTCCTCATTGGTAAGGGTACCGTTTGCGCCCTTGATGGACAGCTCCGTCATCCTGTGAAGCATATCATGAACCTCATTCAGAGCCCCATCCGCAACCTGACACAGACCGACCCCTTCCTGAATGTTCTTAGTTCCCTGCCTGAGTCCGCGGATATAGTACCTCATCTTCTCGGATATAGTCAGTCCGGCTGCATCATCCGCCGCTCTGTTGATCTTAAAGCCGGATGACAGCTTTTCAGAAGACTTTGCACGGTTAGTATTGGTGATGCCCAGCTGTCTTCCGGAAAACATAGCAACTGTATTATGCATCAGAACATTCATGTTTGACATGTCGATCTCCTTATCTGTATCCGCTGTCCACAAACCGTTCCATCGGTCTGCCGTCCATTATCTGAACCATTATTCCCTGAAAAAACATATAATTCCTTTCGCACAGAGGCTTAACCTGATAGCTTAGACAATTTTAATATATGATTATAATATACACTTGTCAATATACTATTTTTGTACATTTCAGATTTGTTTTTGTCACTATTCGGTTACATTCATCTGCGATCATTATATAGCCTCTGATACTAAAAAACCCTGTGACGATCCTATGCTACAGCATAGTCTGCCACAGGGTTATAAAGCCTTTTCAGCCTTTTACATTCCTTCAATTATATAAAATTAAACAGTGTGTTCGGTTTTGGGGCTCTCCCTCATTTTACATGCCTCTCCTTCCCGAAATACCGCATACCTACGCCCTTTGTCCTGGGATCCTCCTTATTCTGGCCCTTGATCTTACCTTCGCCGGTGAAGTTCTTTAATCTGTTTACCTCGTCCTTCATGCAGAAAAGGCACAGCCTGCCGGACCTTATGTCCCTTCCGCAGCGTTCGCATTTCGGCAGGGGCGGCTCTTCATCTATGGCGCCGAGCCTTCCCTGATCTAACAGTTCCTTTATGACCTCCTCCGATACTCCCGTGGCGATATGAATGACGTATATCGACGAGGGGCCGTATTTATTGATGTAGTCCCATACCTTGTCGTAGTCGTCCTGTTCCTCTTTCCCACAGACTGAGCATATAAAACCGCCTGAGACAGACGTTATCATCCTGCCGCCGCAGTGCTTGCACTTCCTTATCTGATTTCCCAGAGTCCTCAGCTTACTCTCCATATATCAAAATACGTTCCCGGTTGTCCGTGCTTACCATGGTGAACGACAAAAATAATTTTTCTTTTACTATATAGCCTCCGGCGGACAAATTCGACATTTGCGAAGCAAACATCGAATAAGTGCGCACGGATTTTGTAAGGAAGATATCGCCGGAGGCGACCACGCATCGATTTTTGCACACAAAATCGATGCCAAGGCGAAGAAAATACCAAAGTAAAAATAACTTTGTCGTTTCAAAATAATAAAACTGACAATTCACCCCAGAATAGTCATCTTTGGATTGATCAGGGTCCCGTTCTCAAAGCAGCGGTTTAAGTCCCTCAGCTTGATATGAAGTATCGCTGCGATCTCTATCCGCGAAAGATTGGGGTTCCGCTCAAGAAGATCCTTTATCTTTCCGTAGGTATCCCATTCCACAAAGCCGCACTCCTTACAGGTATAGGTCCCCTCGACAACAGAGTAGTCCACGGATCCTCCGCATTTTTTACATACATGATCCTTGGTGTTGCGCTTATCGATCGCTTTTTTGAATTCCTCAAGACTTACTGCCTGCATGATTTATCTGCCCTGTATCCCCTGATGATTGTTAAATTGCCCTGGCAATTATAATATTTTACAATATTCAGACGTATTATTCAATATAAATATATTCAATTGTCACCATCGAAAATACCGGCTCAGAGCAGCACCTTCAGGTACCTGCGGTACGCCTCAGCCAGATATAACGGAATGTTCAGTATGTTTCCGTCAAGCCGCAGATTATTCATGGAAAACCGTATACATAACGTGTCTCCGTATTTTTCCCTGTATTTTGTCAGACTGCTCTTGTGCCTGCTCTCCGATGCCTTTACCTCTTTTCCCTTGACAGCTGTGATGGAATGCTATTCCATACATATGAGATCCTGTTTGCAGCTTTCACTACTGTATGCTTTGAAAAATCATATTCATATCAGGGCTATCACACTTTTGCAAGGTTTTGAGTGTACTTTGTTCACGGTTTTGCAGACTTCTGCCCCCGGTTTGGACACATAAATGCAAGAATCCATGCTCACATATATTTCAACGCAGCCTCCCTGAGCTTCTCAAACACCGGCACATACTCTCTGACGATCGTTTCAAAGCAATCCCTTGCCAGGCTTCCGTCATAGTCATGCGTCAGCTCATTCCTTTTATCAAGCATCTCCATCCACAGATCATCTTCTATCAGGTTTACCGAAGCCGCTGTCCTTAATACCTCTCTCGGGGAGCCGGTGGCGAAATTCTGAAGCTTATGATATCCGACGATAATATCCTTCATGACCTTCCATGCGATGTCAAAGGTCAATGTGAATTTCTGTACGGTCCCGCTCAGTACAAAGCTGTCATCAGGGTCTCTTGCTCCCGCCTCGCTTAAGCTCGCCAGGGATTTACAGTAATTGTTATATCTCTCAGTATATCTGTCTTCCATTTCTTTCTACCGCCGCTATGAGATCCTGATTTCTGCAGGTGTCATAGTTTACCACGTCTATCCTCTTCAAGGTAGGTATGCCGTCTATTTTCTCCCGCAAAAGTCCCATGTTTTTACACCCCTTGATCATTATATCAATATCACTGGTCTTTAAAGGCTTGCCTGCCGCATATGAGCCGAACAGATACAGATGCTCCACCTGCTCTTCCCGGCATATTTCCTCTATCCTGTTTAATATTTCATCTGTTCGCACTGAATTGTCCCTCTTTCCTCCTGAATTTTAGCCTTTTTCCCGCTTCCGGTCAATCGTTGACTTTTGCAGTAAAAACCTTTATACTAATTAAAAGTGATGAAAACTGATTAAAGAAATAATAACTCATGAAGAGTAATGAAAACTGATTAATATTTTCAGGGTAATGAAAACTGATCAAAGGAAAAACAGCTAATGAAGAATAATGAAACTATGCCGGCAGGCAATCCCTTCAATATATCCTTCGGGGTTGAGCCAAGCCGACTTATATCACGAGAGAGTGATATAGAGCAGATGATATCCACCTTCAATTCGGAGGCTCCCAGTACAACAACATATATCATCACAGGGGTCAGGGGTTCCGGAAAGACCGTTACCATGTCCGCTATCCTTGACAGACTGGGCAAACATAACGACTGGATCACCATAACACTTAATCAGAACAGGAATCTTCTTGAAGCGCTGGCGGCCAATCTGTACGAGCACCCGCTTTTAAGGGCTGCCTTTCTTGAAGCAGATATCGGTTTTTCCTTTATAATAGAAGCATCTGTCAGGAACAGCGGCCCGGTGTCCGACGTTGATGTACAACTGAAAAAAATGCTTCATATCGTCAAAAGGATGAAAAAGCGGGTCCTTATAGCTGTAGATGAAGCCGTAAACAATGAAAACTTCAGGGTGTTTGCCGCCTCCTATCAGATGTTTTTGATAGAGAGGCTTCCGGTATTTCTGATCATGACCGGCCTGTATAAAAATATAAATGCGTTATCCAACGAGAAAACCCTTACCTTTCTCTACCGCGCTCCCAAGTATGAATTAAGGCCGTTAAGTAAGATTGCCATGTCTAACAGCTTTGAGGAAACCCTTGGTATCTCCCAGAATGAAGCTGATGAAATGGCAAAAATGACTATGGGCTATTCTTACGCTTTTCAGGTGATCGGATATCTTAAATATGAAGACAGCAATAAGTCCCTTGATGAGCTTTTGCCGAGATTTGACGAAATAATGGAGGAATATTCTTATTCAAAAATCTGGGAGGAGCTCACCGAGAGGGAGCGTCAGATAGTAAGGATCCTGTTCAAATCGGAAACCGGCAGGATGAGGGTTAAGGAAATAAAGGAAAAAAGCGGGATTACCGATCAGTCATTTCCTGTCTACAAAAAAAGACTTGGCGGCAGCGGTGTGATCTCTGTAGGTGAATACGGATACTGCGAGCTTGCGCTTCCCCGCTTCAGGGAAATCATAAACCGGTTCTTCTGATGGTTGCCCGTCAGTAAAAAACACAGGAGTAATATGTTTGAGGTTCCAAAGGGCTTCTTTGAAGAAGAGATAAGAAGCGATTTTAAGATAAGCAGCATGATGAAGCGCACCTGGGCGGCCGAAATGAAGGTTCTGTACCAGCTTCAGGAGTTCTTCCGGGAGTATCAGATAGGCTACAGGCTTGATTACGGCTCGCTTTTGGGTGCCATAAGGCATAAGGGCTTCATTCCCTGGGATGATGATATCGATATCACCATGGACCGGAAGGACTACATGAAGTTTCTTTCTGTGCGGGATAAGCTCCCCTATCCCCTGCGGGCGAAAACAATCTATGACGAGGACGAGGACTATTTCAACCAGATGCACACGGTCATAAGCAATTCACGCAGCCGCACCCTTGAATACGATGAGGAGCGGATGGAGCTTTATTTCGGATGTCCTTTTATCCTTGGCATAGATATCAATCCCTTTGATTACATCCCCCGGGATGAAAACGACAGGCAATATCAGAAGCTTTTGTATAATATTGCCTTTGTGATAGCAAACAGATATGATAAGGAGCACGATACCGAGGCCTTTGAAAGGGATCTGCATGCTCTGGAATCAACGATAGGCGGAAGCTTCTCCTCCTCAAGGCCGCTGCGTCCCCAGCTCTACCAGCTTACCGACCGCATCGCACAGATGTGTCCCGAGGAAGCCGCCGATGAGGTCACCTACTATACCTACATGGTGACACTTCCAAGCCCGGGGCTTCGCAAAAAGGAATGGTACCGGGATACCATCGAGGTTCCCTTTGAATTCATGACCGCATCCGTCCCTCTGCTTTATGACCCTGTACTTGCCGCAAATTTCGGGAATTACATGATCGTCCATAAATACGGCGGAGGACATGACTACCCCTTCTACGCCGGGCAGGCGGAATATTTCAAGTACATGGGCTATATGCCCGAGGATACGCCATTGTAGTATATCAGCTGCTCACCTCATAGTTCATGACCATCACGGGCTTCTTCGCCCTCATACAGTGATACATTACATAGCCATTATCCCCGTAGAAGGCATCGCACAGCCTTACCATGAAGGTGTCGTCCTCCCCGTCGTCAAACACGCCGTAATCCTCTTCTATGAACTGGTTCACCACCTGTATATATCCGTTCCACAGCTCGCTGTCCTTCTCCTCAAGAAAACGGAATATGGCGGGATCGGGATGATAATACAGAAGTATGTCGTCCTTGTTCTCCTTAAAGATATTGAAAACATCCTTCAGCTTTTCTATGGCGATCTCCCGGTTCTGAACCAGAGCGCTTATGCTGGTATAGAACAGTATAACCTTTTTTCTCTTTCCCCTGTCATTTTCCAGTCCCTTTATATCCTTTTCCTCCAAAATATCTGACCTCCCGGTAAAAATATAGGAAACGAATTAAGTGCCTGCACTATCCTATTCTTTGAATTCAAGGCTCCTTATGGAGCTTATGATGTCCTTAAAGGGATATTTATTCTTTTTTCTGAAAAGAAGGGTGCTTCCGAGCACAAACCCCTTTACGCCCTTTGGCGCGAAGCTTTCTATCTTATCCCTTGAGCAGGCTCCGTCCCAGAAGACCTCAAACTTCATTTCCTTACGAAGCTCCAGCAGATGGTCTATCTTCTTTCCTACATAAGGAAGGAACATCTGCCCGGCATTTCCGGGATTAACAGACATCACGAGCACACGGTCAACGATCCTTAACATCTCGTAGATCGTTTCCACACTGGTCCCGGGATTAATGGCGATCCCCGGAATAAGACCCGCGTTGATTATCTTCTGAAGGGTGGTGGAGGGGTGGTACTCTGCTTCGGGATGGATATAGATCGCGTCCCCTTTATGGAGATTGTTTATAAATATCTCTATCGTATTATTAGGATGCTCCACCATAAGATGCACGTCCAGAGGCTTTTTCGTGAGCGATCTGATGCACACAAGGTCGTTTAGGGACATGGCATAATTGGGAACATATCTTCCGTCCATTATATCGATATGAAAGGAATCGATCCCTCCCTCATCAAGCTCTCCTACCACCTTTTCCAGATTTCTGTAATCCGCGCACATCATGGATGCCATAAGTTCAAAATGCACGTTTATCCCTCCCTTTTCTCAGAATGACTAACCGTTCAGCAGGTTTGACATTTAAAGAATGTCCACATAAAAAATATGTCCTGCACCTGTTTAAGTCCGTTAACCCTTGCCCTCCCGGAACACTTCATATAATACTTCCTCAGGCAGCTCTGATATCCTTGCCCAGTTTTTAAGGATCATCGGTAACTGCTCCTTTCTCAGAGCCCCCTTTTCATACAGCCACCTTAGCCCCTCTTTGCTTTTTATTTCAACGGGCAGCGCTCTCCCCCTGATCACCTCTTCCTTGTATTCATCATACAAAGAAGGCAGACCTTCGTTCTCCCTTATCCAGCGATCCGCCCATATATCAAACAGCTCCTTCATCCAGCCGGGGCTTCCCTTGGGAGATGAAAAAAGCTTAATATGAGGTTCGCTCAGAACATGTATCTTAGGGCCTTCAAGCCGCGCCAGCCCCCTGAACACGGTATCATAATGGAGAAAATAGAACAGGGGCTCATCCTCAGTATAATCCCTCTCCCTTACCTTAAAATCCTTAAGGATCGAATCCCGCCTTATGAGAGTCGTATCCATCGAGGTGACCTCCCACCCCCATCTGCGGTAAAAGTCCGCCGCATCATAAAGCATTTCGGAGGAGGGCTCCTCATGCTCGCCATAACCGTTAAGCAGAACAACATCCGGCCTTTCAAGCATCACGCTCTGGTAAAGGGATAAAATAAGAGGACTTTCCACCATAACCCTGTCCTTCATAAGCCAGCAGTAGTCATAGTCCTTTTCAAGGCCATATCCCGAAAAAAAGAGCTCCGCCTTCCTTGCGCTTCCCATTCCCCGCGGAAGCCTCAGATAATGAAAATTATCATAGCCCTTATCGATATATTCCTTTACGATCTGCTCTGTCCCGTCGCCTTCACCGGAATCATAATAATACACATCCAACTGGCAGGCCTTGTAGGTATCAACGCAATTTTCCAGCACATGGGCTACCACCTCCGGATGCTCATAGGTCACCACGCCGATCACTATATAATTCAGCTGTTCCACTGTTATCTCCCTGTATACCGAAAAACTCAATTTACTGCCGTTTACGACCCTACCATTCCTCCTTATAGCCCTCGGATTCCTGCTGGACTATCTCAAGTATCTGACGGGCGCTGAGCTTCTCCCTGTATTCCTTTTTCGAGAATATCTCCATACTCTCCGGTGTTCTTTCAGCCCTCTTTTCAAAGGAAACGGCCTCAAAATCTTTTGAAAGCCATTCATAATCCTCCTCAGTTATGGTATCCGGGTCGAAGAAATTACCGCAATATCTGAAGGAATGCCAGCTTCGCATGGTATAGCTTCCAAGGTGACGGAGGCATACATAGGTTCCGTAGGTCTCAAATTCCGAAAAGCTCGGATACTTCATCCTGTCCCTTCCGATAAGGCGCAGGATCCTTTCATAAAACTTATTCCCCGAAAGAGCAGCATTCCCTTCAATAGAAGCGATCAGCTCCTGCATGTACTGTTTGTTAAATAACATATGCTCTGATATGAACGATTTCGGTATGCATTTCCTCATCCCGGGAAGCAGCCCTTCCAGTGTAAGGAAGTAGTTCTCACAGTACTCCTGCTTGAGGTCAAAATAAGGGACTCCGTTTTCCGAAAACATCGAAAAGGCACGGCAGGGAATGGTATCCCCGTCCCAGGTCATGTAATATTCATCCATACACCTGTATGCATAGCTCATTTTAAGGAACTGCTGATAATACCACCCGCTCATTCCCCGAGGCACCTCAACAACCCCAAGCACCTCCCTCATGATGCTGTCTATATCTGAAAACGGGATCAGGTCGTTTTCGTCAATAAACTCGACCTTCTCCCCGAGGGCGTCCCGTAAAAGCCTCTCCCGTACCTCACTGCTTCCTATAAAAATGAGCCTTCTTGTCGGAAGCAGCCGCACCAGCCGGGGGTAATTTCTGCATACCCGGTCATAATCCGCAGCGGTTGTCACGATCACTGTATCATAATCCTGCATCTTTGTTCACCCATCCGACCCTGTCAGGCCTCCCCAAGAATCAGGTTCAGCATTTCCATAACACGTTTTTCGTAAGTGTACTGCTCTGATACCCTCTTGTATCCGTTCTCCGCTATTTTCCTTCGCTCCTCCTCGTGCTCAAGATAATATGCGCACTTGTCCATAAGCTCCTCATGGTCGGTATACACCTCAAGCTCCCTGCCAACCTCAAACAGCTCTGCTATCTCCGGCTGGTAATTAGTAAGCACAAACCCGCCGGAGCCCATGATATCAAATATACGAAGCGGCAGCCCCGACTCGATGGGCCTTATCGTTATATTTAAGTTGATCCTGCTGAGCTTAAAGATCTTGGGCATTTCCGTGTGGGTCTTTACTCCTCCCCTTACCTCTGCTCCCTTAAGCTCTGAGGTGTCGCTTCTTGTATACAAAACCGTATTAAAGCGTGACGCAAGAAGGTTTAAGGTCTTTATCCTTTCCCTTTCAGCCAGCTCCATCCCCACAATGGAATGGGCCGCGATATAGGCATCGGTCTCATCCACGGCATTATCAAAGGCAAAATGCTCGGGAAACAGCTTCTTCAGCTCGTTTATGCACCGCTCGTTTAAGGACCTCTCTATCAGGTTGCTTCCGTATATAAGCTCCTGCATGTCCATTACGCCGTTAAGAAAACCTCTCGTGTAATCGGAAAGCGTGACCCCGTTCAGAGGATTCTTTTCCTTATATAGCGACCCTACAAAGGCTATGTCTCCGGAAAACCGTTTTCTGTCCTCCGCGGTTATATTACCGTTCACCTTATCGTACCGCTTTACCGCAGATGCAAGCGGCAGGTGGAACAGGCAGGAGGGATTATAACGGGAAAACCGTCTAAGCTGCGCTCTGTCAAATAAAAAGATCCTATTGGTCGGATGCTTTACAGAAGCTGAAAAAAGCGTTGGCATGGGAGAATCCACGGTCTGGCACAGATACAGTACCTTATGGATAAAGCAGATATCCGCTATCGCCGGAAAGAAATTGATACTGAATATGAACACAGGCTCAAAGCTCTCAATAGCCTCATGCACCAGCCTGACTCTTTCAGAGGGCAGGATGTCCTTATCGGTCATCTCCGCCGTGATCTCCCTTACCTTAATTCCAAGCGTCTTAAACGCATCGATATAATCCTCCTCACAGATCGAATCATATCTGTAGAAGATCACGGTCATTTTATCAGACATACGCTTCCTCTTCCTGAGCCCGAAAACGGTTTTTAAGGTCCTCCCTGATCCATTCGGCCTTTTCAAGGATCGCCCCGGAATGCTCCCTTCCAAGGGTGCTGGCCTCTATGATCTCCTCCCTCACATCCGGATTGTTTTTATACGCGTTCTCACTGAGGTTCTGTATCGCAGCCTGGATCAGATATTCCACAAAGGACATGGCCGGATCGTTGTCAAGCCTCTCACTTATAGCGTCATTATCCTTAAGTATCCTTGACAGCGTGCTCTTTGAGAGATTATTTGTTTTGGCCATGCTGTACATCTTCTCGTAGTTGCGGATGCTCCTTTTTGCATCAGAGGCAATATTCCTTAAGGCATCAGGAAGCGCTTTGATATGCTCATTAAATTTCTGCCTCTGATCCTCAGAGAAAAGGTCTGTGCTCTTCTCAATGGCAGCCTTTATGCTGACCTTACTGCCGCAGTATAGCTCTGTCGCTTCCTTCAGAGTCATGACCTCCGAGCCCTCAATATACGCTCCGCCCTCAGTCGCGTCGATCGTTTTTATACTGCTTTTATTATTTGCTATCCTCCGCTCAAACCAGTCCTTATACATCATGAATTCCCGGCTTGAACGGACCGGCTCTCCGTATATATCCGTGGTCTGAACAATAGTTGCTTCATCTATCGCGTTATTATCTGACAGGTTATTGTCCGCATGCGCCTTTTCCCCGGTATAGGCCAGATCCTGTCCCGTAAGGATGATGACCGAGGCCCCCAGGTACTCCGCAAGCGCATAGGCGCTGTTTGCAACGGTACCTCCGGTGGAGATCACGGGCATATCTATATTCTCCTCCTCCAGGAACCTGCTGATATAATCATTTTTGGTCGCTTCAAAAAATACCGTCTGTCCCTCCCTGATGGCACCGGGTATCGATTCAAGAGCGGTAACGATGGCACTCCTCCTCGTCCGCTCCTCTGTAAAATGTGTCGTTGGCTTGTTTGCATCCACACACATATAGATATCCGGCTGTATGTCCTCCTTAAAAAGCGGCGGGAGCGCTGAATCCACGGCGATCATCAGGCATTTCCCCGATGCCCTCTTAAGCTCCTTTATATTACGGCTGAGTGAAGGCCCTGAGGAAATGAGGATCGCGGTAAGCCCCTTTGGAATATTTTCCTTAAGTGACGACAGGGACTTCGAACGGCTGAATGCCGGCAGGTTAGACAGGATATTATTGTAGTATTTTTCACCATATCTGACCTCCACGTTCATGGAGCCCTCGATTATCATCTCATTCATCTCTACAGCGGAAAGAAAGCGCCTGTATTCCTCAGGGTACAGCATCGCATAGTTAGGATACGCATTTCTTCCCGTTCCCTGCAGCTTTTTAAGATCTATATGATCGTCAAGGACTACCGTAAAAAGCTCTTTGGAAACACCCTCGATAAAAACACAGACCTTTTCGTTTGAGAATACGTCCTGAAGGTCAAAGACCTCCATGGCCTTCTTCAATATGGAGGTATCAGGCTCGTAGATAATGACCTGAAAATCCCCGGTCACTTCGCCCCGTTTTAAAAGCGCCTTTACAAGCATACCGTTTCCGAGGCCGAAAACAAGAAAGGTTTTATAGGTATAGCTGTTCTCATAGGCAGCGCACCACTTATCGATGATAAAGCTGCTGTCATAGAGTGAATCAAGCTGTATCTGACCGCCCTCCTTATCAAGATACAGAACGCTTCTTCCCTCCACCTCCGAAACGTCTGCCATATACCTCTGAGGCTTTTCAAAGGCGTTTAGAAGAGCTTTGCTGTTTTCCGGATATCTTTCCTGAAATGCCGAAAGATTTCTGTCAAATACCTCACCCATATGCTTCCTCTCTGAGCTGCGCTGATCTGCCCGCAGATCATGCGCTTAGGGACGAACTTCAGTTCGTTCCGATCCGTTCTGTCTGCAGAACGGATCATTTCCTTATTACAATTACTGTAACATCCGCAGAAATAGCTTCATATTTTCCACAGTCTCGTTTTTCAGTACATCTATCGTAAAAAAAACATCCTCCGAGCCGATGGCCTCACCGATCCTTTCAAGCTGGGCGCTCCAGTAGCCCTTATCCTCCCTTACGCCCTCAAATTCAGGCGTATCATAGAGAGTGAGCATTCCGTTAATGACCGCAGAAAGCCCTTCCCCAAGCAAGGGCCTTATCTGCGCCGCCTGTGACAGATCTGCCCCCAGCAGAAGGCCGCAGTAATTCTCTGTATTTTCGATCATAGTGTTTATGGCTTCGATAAGACCGTCCATGTGATCACTTTTCTCCAAAATATGTTTTTACGTTTACTATAATAACACAAAAGGGGTATAATATTAATATCTTTTTATGAGGTGGAAGCTTGCGTATACCTGAGGAATTTTTAGAAGGCGAGGTCCGAAACGGCTTTTATATATCGTCAAAGATGAAGCGCGGTTGGGCGGCCATCCTTGATATCCTGGGAGAGATCTCCGATATCTGTGAGAGGCACGGCATCAGATGGTGGATGGACTGGGGCAGCATGTTAGGGGTCGTAAGGCACCGGGGCTTTACCCCCTGGGATGATGATATAGATATCTCCATGCTCAGAGCGGATTACATGCGCTTTATTGAGATCGCCCCAGGTGAGCTTCCGGAAGGCTTCAGGGTCTTTCATACCTTCAATACCCCGGATTATTACGATTCAGGAGCCAGGGTCGCAAACGGAGCCACCGTAAAGCTTGACGATGAATGTATGGAGGAAAGGCGCGGTATCCCCTACATAGCAGGCATCGATGTAGTCTGTATAGATTACGTGTCGAATGATCGTGATGAGGAGCTCAGCGCTTCCATAAAGGAGCTGCACGAGCTTGCCTTAAAGCTTGAGCCGGAAAGCACCCTTAACGACGTGCCTGAATATAAAGAGCTTATTCACAGGCTTGAGACAAAGCATCATACTGTTTTTGACGGTAAAAGGTCCCTTGGTCAGCAGCTTTTCATCCTTATGGAGGAGCTCATGATGTCGGTGACAAGAGAGGAGGCAAAGGGAGCCGCCATGGTTCCCGCTCACTCAGTCCGTGAACACTTCACGGCCATTTTCCCGGTGGAATACTACGAGGAGCTTATTTATCTTCCCTTTGAGTTCCTTACCGTGCCGGTCCCGCTTCATTACGATGAGATGCTTAAAAAGATATTCGGGGAGTACATGCGTCCCTACAGGCCGGGCGGAACACATAATTATCCGTTCTACGCCGATCAGGAGGAGCTGGTATCCGAACAGACCGGGTACATCGCCTGGGATACCTTTAAATCAGCAAAAGAGGAGCTTATGAATAACGGATACGAAAATAACGTAAACGACAATGAGGAACACGTAAATAACATAAACGCCGGTGACGGACAGGAAAGCTTTGCAGATACGGCCGACACCCGCAATACAAAAGCAGAACAGACGGACAGAAAAAAGGACATCCTGTTTCTGATCACCAAAGCTTCTAACTGGGTATTCATGCAGAAATTTTATGATGAGGCCGTTTCAGGGAACAACAATGTGTATGTCATCCCTATCCCCTATTTTTACCGTACCAATACCATGGGGATAGGTGAGGATATCCATTATGAGGGGCAGGAGCTTTCAGCCTATGTGCCGGTAACCGGCTTTGACCGGTACGATTATTTTGCCGGCAACCCTGATATCGTGTACTTTGATAACCCCTATGATCTCTATGACGCTCATATATCGGTTCATCCCATGTTCTTTACGGATAAGATAAGACAGTTTGCCAGGAGAATGATATATGTGTCCTGTATCCTTGTGGATGAATACGAAAATGATGACCTTAAGGCGCGAAAAATGATGGAATTCTGCATCCGCACACCCGGCGTTGCCCGTTCCGACGAGGTCATCGTGCAGTCCGACAGGATCAGGGAAAGATATATTGAAAGCCTAACCGAGTGGGCAGGCGAGGACACCAAAGCGATCTGGGAGGAAAAGATCAAAGCCTGCGGCCTTACTCAGGAGGAATTACCCGAATTTCCCCCGGTTTCGGATTCGGAGCTTACCCCAGAATGGCTTGAGATACTTTACAGGTAACAACTCAGGCCCGCCTTTCTTTAAGGCTGCCAGTTTTTGGAGGCTTTTGCTTTGTTAGCTTCGATGATCCTGTCTACCGCTTCATTGATATACTCACAGATCCTTCCGGCAATGTCATAGTACACTCTCCTGCTGAAATGATTTATGCAGTCCTCAAAGTCATCCTGAGAATGGATAAACTCCGCCGGATCTATGATCCTTATCCTGTCATGATCCTGTGCAAAGGCCCTGATCACAGGATTGATCTCCCGGTAAACCTCGCAAAGTCCGGCAAACTCTTCGTTACTGCCTTCATAATCCGTCTCGCTTCCTAACAGCAGAAGTATAAGCGGATCTCCCTTTACATTCTCATATATATAATCGAGATTTCGTAAAAGCAGCTCCAAAGGCGTATTCCCGACAAACTCCCATTTTAAGGCAAAGCTGTCGATGATCTCCTCTGTAAACGGGAAATCGTGGCCCTGTATTTCTCCACGGATAAAACGCTCCCTAAACTCCGGTGCGGTCAGATCAAAATTTTTACTGCTGAAGCTTATATATGCATCATTGTCCTTATTTCTGTAAAGCCCGGCGCTCAGATCCTGCAGGAGACTGAAACAGATGATATGATATTCCTCCGAAAACAGCTTCGTTTCAAAGTCACCCTTTATTATAAACGGCACTTCATTTATTATATCAGCTATCTCCGCCTCAGAAAGCTCGGCGCTTTCATATATATGCATGGAATGATTCTGCCCCGTTGTGACAAAACCGTATTCGTTTATATAGTTGAATTCAGTCGTAATATTGCCTCCCGACAGGTACGGCTCTATGGCGCTTAAGTCGCAGGGCCCCTTCAGCAGGACACGTACCCTGTTATTTATGATCCGGTCCTCTGTGATGGCTCCCTTAACATCCTCCTTTATCCAGGGAATCGGCTTATCACCCTTAAGCTCTGAGGCTACGGGCTCCTTTACCGAAAACCTCGGGCATCCCAGCTTATTGTATACATACTGCTCCACACCCATCCCAAGAATACGGCAGGAAAAAAGAAAATGCTCCATTACCTTTTCTCTTTTGTTGAAGCAGTAAAACCCTGTTATCCCGTAATCTCCGAACCTGTCCCAGACTCTGATATAACCGCTTTCATTCCAGTCGTTCGATATAAGCCTCGTTAAAAGCTCCTTATTGTCGCGGTGCTTTGTGTAATTAAGCTGGTTGGTGCGCTGCACAAGCTCATGTATCCTGTCAAGTTCCTCAAGGCAGTTATGGTTTATCACAATATGGATATCACTGTCATATAAAAACTGCTCGGAGGAGCCGCCTGCACCCTGTGCTTCAGTCTTTTTTTCAAGAAGCTTATACTGGGCAAGCCTTTTGTGCCCGGTATCAGTCGCGGCAGTCCCTGCAAAATGCTCCGACAGATAGGGGATTATCTCCGGATCAGCCGTAAGAAGCCCCGGGGATGAATGCTTCGCTTCCTCAAGGTTCCTTAAATTGTCGTCTATAAACAGGACGTTTTCAGCCCTTAAGCCCATAGTCCTTATCTTATCGGCAATTGCGCCTCCCTTTTCCTCCCAGTTAATGGTATTAAAAACGAAGAAGTCCCATATACCTGCCTCTGACAATTCCTTTATGACCGGCTCCGCATCGTTCTTTGAGGAAATACTGTTTATGATCCCGTGATCCGTAAGGCTTTTTATAAGCTCAACGTTGGAAGCCGGAAGCATAACCTCTCCCTCGCTTATGGTACCGCACCAGAAGGTATCGTCCATATCCCACACTATCAGCTTTATCTTCTCAAAGGGGAAATTTTCATAAACCGTATTCTTAGATAGGATCACGGTTTTCTCATGACAAAGCCCCGCGATCCTCTTCTTATCATCCCCGGACAAGGCCTCAAAATACTCCGGAGCTATAAGAAGAACATCAATAAGACTTCCATGCAGAGAGGTCTCCAGTTCATTAAGGGAGAAAAAAACGGTCTCCGTATGCCTTACAATATCGTAAAGCTTCTCATCCTCTTCGGTTCCCGCAATACGGGCACACGGGAAGCTGTCCCTTATGGCCTTAATATCCGCTCCCAGGCCGCAGTTTACCTGCAGCACGTTAAAGCTGTCCTTACGGTCAAAGGGAAGCTGTGACAGCAGCGCTGTTTCGGGATAGGCATATTCGATGATGTCAAAGCCGTATTTATGCACAAAGAGATCCCTGTGCTCCCGAAGCACCCTGTTATAATCCGTCTTTATAAAGCTCTGGCTCCCGGCGTGATAGATAAAGCTGTTCCTTACAAGGTAAAGACGATAACCCCTTTTCGCAATCTCCATCGAAAGAGCGTCATCCTCAAAATACCCCGGAGCAAAATCTTCATCAAAGCCCCCGATCTCATCCCACACCCTTCTTTTTACGAGCATGGCAAAGCCTGAAAGCCTTACTCTTTCCTCACAGGGTGTCTCCATCGGGACATTTATCTCCCTTCCGAATGAGAGATACTGCTCCACGCTGTCGAATTCAATATCCACCTGCTGCCTGTTCCCGGCATAATTTGATATGCTTCCGACAGCCCCTGTATCCTCGCGCTCATACAGGGCTTTCTTAAGGAAGTACAGTGAATTTTCGGCAAGCCGGGTATCATTGTTCAGCAGAAACACATCATAGCTCTCATACTCCGTGCCAATGGTGGCCGCGACCGCCTGGTTGCAGGCAGGGCCAAAGCCTGCGTTTTCCTCATTCTCAATAAGCAGGATATCCTCCTGGTTTCTGAGCCACTGCGCTGCCCCGTCCGTAGAAGCGTTATCCACGACAGCAATCTTATATGTCCCTGCGGGGACAGTATCCCGGATGCTCTTTACCGTATTCATAAGAAGATGGCAGGAATTCCAGGATACAATGACTATCAGGGTATTGTTCGGGGATATGCTGCGGTAGTCCGAAGCCTCTGTCCTGAAATCAAAGAAAAGATTTCGTATATCCTCTGAAAACTCCTTTTTTTCTCCTGAGATCACTTTCCGGTATACATCGAAATCATGTATCCTTTCCTTATAATTTCTGACGCAGTCTCGTATAAAATCAGCCACCTCCGCCCCGGAAACATTGTTTTCATCCAGCTTATATGCTTCAGGTATACAGATATCCTCATTATACGCGGCGCTTCCATGCCTTCCCGTTATCACGATGCAGCCGCACATTGCTGCTTCTCTTGGGATCCTGTCCTTTCCCGGATGATTTCCGAAATCTATATAGACCTTTGAACTCAGCATAAGCTCTCTGATCTGTTCGGAGCTCATATTCTCCAGGGCCTTAAAGCTCAGATCCGGGCCTGCTTCTATGATATTATCCGTAGATTCCTTCCCTTTTCTGGGGTTATAAAGGATAATGTCCGCACGCTCATTTTCCGGCTTCCTGACGGGCTCCAAATATATATCATTGATATAATCAGCCAAATGCCGTATTTTCGATGTCGGGACACCTTTTTTCAGGAGATACTCCTCCGCATATTTCGACTGTACAAGGTGAAGACTTATCGTTTGGCGGAAGGCTTCATGCATCTTATTGATCTCTACATCGTTAAAACCATATATACCCTCAAAATTGTCGACACTGAGCCACCATAACATCTTAACGATTTTTGAATACCGGTCATGATACTCCGGATACCCTTCAGGTATGATCAGTAAACAGTCCTGTATGTCAGTAACTCCTTCGATCGTCGTAATATGGCCTTCTACATAGCCTTCAAAGGCCGGATTACAGAGAGGCAGGCCTTCCATGATCTTGATATAAGCAATATCCGCATCACCGCCCATTTGATTGACATGATACACAAGCTGGTGCAGGACCTCCGTACCACCCGTTTTGTAATATGCGCCGCATAAGACATATATTTTTTTATACCTCTGATAAAACTGTTTTTTATTTGTCATCGGCCTTGCCCTCTTAACCATCTTTTAAAATGAACGACAAAACAATATGCCGTTCACTATCGGGTCCTATAATTCATCATATACAGCCGTATCCCACATGACCCTTCCGACCGTCTCCCTGAGCAGGTTCTCCTGCCTGCAGTAGAAGGGATAATCATGAGTGCCGCCGCCGCGGTAGGGAGCCATATAGTTTCCGAATATCCGCCTCAGCATCTCATCATAATGCAGAGGGATCGGTACCTCCATAAACTCGCACGGCGCAAGGATAAGCTCTTCATAATACTCTCTTGGGAAAACAGCCCTGAACGAATCCCTTACGGCATAAAAACCCATACAGGCCGCCTCCCTTGCCTCCTTCCCGTCTGACGCGGGCATCAGCTTATCACATAACCGGTAAAGCTGTACCGCAACCGGAATCGAGGGTACGAACTCAATGTGAAGTGCCTCTTCAATATCCCCAAGCGTTTTATGAAGCGCGGGCAGCTCATCATATTTCAGATTTTCATCGATGCTGTTTGCCAGCATATCAAGCTTCCCTATAATGCTTTTCTGTTCGTTGAAATAATCCTCATCAGGACTCAGATAATCAATACACATGATATCCACACCTGACATATAGGGCATTCCGCTGTTATTTTCAAGGAAGGCTTCATCCGAACGCATGAAGCGGCTGTTTGCGACCCTCGTGGTATACTGGCGGTAGGTCTCATCAGAATAGATATTAAAGGAATAATATCCCTGCGGGAGCTCCTTGTTCGCAACCTCATTAAAGATCATATAATCCTTTCGAAGCATGGAAATATCAAGGTCGTCATCCCAGGGGATAAACCCCCTGTGCCTGACTACCCCGATAAGTGTTCCCCAGTCTGCCCACCAACTGAGCCCGTGCCTTTTACAGATGATATCGATCTCGTTGAGCACCGAAAGCATGGTCGCCCAGGCCCGCTTCATCTTCGCCGGCACATAAAACCCGTCCCTGACCTCACTTTCAAGAAAATAATCCGGTATATACAAAGCCACTTCTCCCAAAAGTATTGTGCCAATACCATAATCACATCTGAGCTTCTATGCTCTTTTTATGCTGCAGCTATGATGCTTAAATTCCGGACTGTCATTTGGAATGTCTCTGTCATAATTAATACCTATCAATAATATATTACCCCTGTAGTGCCAAAGCCTGTCCGGATACTCCTGTCTTTCTATCTGCTCTATAGCCCCGCCCGTACTCATATTATATTTAAGTTCTATAAGCAGCACCGGTTTTTCCGTATACCCTGGACCGGGAATATACACGATATCCGCATAGCCCTTGCCGGAATCAAGCTCAAGTATGGTTGTATAGTATTTCTGTGCCGCATAATAAGCAAGCTGGATACCATAGCTCAATGCCGCTTCACTGTTATACGTTTTATTGGCTGTACGGTTATGTGCTTTCTCAACAAGCTCAGCTACTTTTTCTTCGTCGCAGCTCCAAGTCGCCTCTAAAAGCTCCTGTGATACACGAAAAGCCTCAAAGGTATCGATCCACTCTGTGCCTTTTGTGGAAGCTTTAAATTCATCCATTATCTCATTATTCGGAATGAATACCTCACCATTTGCGGAATCATACCCAAGATATCCCAAATGGATCAGGAGGGCGAGTACATCATCTTTTCCGGTAAAGGTGGTCATATCATTCTGATATGTTGACAGATCGATCCTGACTCGGCTGCCATCCATAAGCAGCATGACCTCTTCCTTCAGACCATCATAGTCTCTGCGGATATAATCTGCCAGAGCCTCGTAGGTTTCTGTTTTATTCCAATAGTTCATTATATGCCCTGTTCTGACTGCATTCACAACAGAAAGCGGGCTATACAGAGAATACTGTATACTGTTTTTATCTTCCAAAATGTCCGGCTGACTCTCCTTCAGATTTACTGGAGGGACGATATCGCTCAATATATAACCATCATACCAGTCTTTTATTTTGTTGAAATCACGGCCATATTCCGCACATAACCCTTTTACCTCCTCCTCCATGAATCCCATTGACCTGGCAAGCTGCATCGGGCGGATCATGGAATACTCATCAAACATGTTCAGAGCGGATTGCTCGCCATATTTCTTTATCGGTAAAATACCTGTCATATAGGCAAGGGCGATATATGGCTTATCCTTCAGCCAGTCACGCAGGAATTCAAGATATCTGGCCTGCCCTTCGGTATCTTTCTTCCATATCCTGAATACAGCATCCCATTCATCTATCACAACAACAAACTGTCTTTGAGTGCTGTCATATATCTTACTCATCACGGAACGTAGGCTGATCCTGGTTCCATAGTTTATCTCAGGATAAGCCTCCGTCAGTTCAGCTGTAACTTCTTCGGTAAGATAATCTGTCATACCGGAAACATCCTCACTATCCCCGATGAAATCCGTCATGACGATCCGAATGACATCAAACCTTCCCAAATAATGATCCCATGCCTGCCCAAAATGCGACAGCGCAGCATGGCTGCCTGCGGCACCATCACAGGATGCAAGCTTAAGAGCGGAAAACAGCTCTCTACTTTCTGCTCCCATTCCATAATAGGCACAAACCATATCTGCTGCCATGGTCTTACCAAACCTTCGCGGACGAGATACACTGACAAATCTTTGCTGTGTATTTACTACAGTATTTAAATACAGGATCATCTCGGTCTTGTCTACAAATATTTCAGAATTGACCGACATTAAAAAGTTCTGTTTGCCTGGATTAAGGTAAATACCCATACTGCGTTCCCTTCCCACAGCCGGACATCCAAAGTTATACCGGATTTCCGGAACAATAATGATCACACATTTATATTATAATACTTTTGTGGTATTATTAGAATGCGGAATCGAAGAGTAAATATTGTTTGTTGCCGGAATAATAAAAAATGGCCGTTTCTGATGGCCCGATCATGGATATTATGAAGCTATTCTCAATCGATAAGATAAGTGAATTCAGATGTACGGGAGGAAGGTGTCCGGATACCTGCTGCGCAGGATGGGATAACATTCCGATCGATGAGCCCGCCTTCAGGTTTTATCAGACCGTAGAAGGCTCAATAGGAGAAGAGCTCAGAAAGGAAATCTCACATACAGAGGGTGAGGACGCCCGTTTTATCATGAACGAACAGGGTCGCTGCCCCTTCCTGAATGATGATAACCTGTGCAGGCTCGTTCTCACATTAGGGGAGGATAAGCTCTGCTTCACCTGCGACACCTACCCCCGAAAGAAGGAGATCTACGGGGATGTCATGTTTGCCTGGCTTTCCATCTCCTGCCCGGAAGCGGCAAAAAAGCTTTTATCCCGGAAGGAAAAGCTTACGTCCTACCTCACGGACTATGACGAACCGGGCTCTACCGTGTCTGATTATGACCGGGAGCTTTTTGACATTTTTATAGCCTCATTTGCCGACTGCATAGATATATTGCAGAACCGCTCGCTTTCCATCGGGGAGCGTATATCCATATGTCTGCTGTTTATTTATCAGCTTGATACAAACCTGAAGCTTGGTACAGACACATCCGGTCTCCTTGCCCTGTTCTCAGATCCCGCAAATGCGGAGTCCTTAGCCTTAAAGCTTGACCCGACCGTCGATATAACCTCTAAGATAAAGCTCTTCAATTTCATCTACCAGGCCATAGGAAAGTCCGGCTTTAAGAGGTACGATAATCTTTACGGGCTCTTCGATAAGTTTCTGCCCTACTGCAGCAGAAATGACATGTCAGATGTATTGGATGAGCTGTACAGATACTATGCCTGTTTTAAGGAAGAGACCCTTCAGATCGAACTGGAGCAGCTCTTAGTTTACTGCTTTACACATTATTACTTCAAGGATTTCAGCCGCAGATGCTTTATGAGAAATATAACCTTCATTGTTGTGCTTGTCCAGCTATACATCTGCTTCGTCGTCTTTTCCTCGCTTGAAGCCGGCCATTTGACCGACTTTGAAGATCGTGTATTATTTATTTCACGCCTTTCCCGCCTTTTTGAACACAATCAAACGATCATGGACGATATATACACAAGGATGGAAATGCTTGACATGAGCTCACTGAGCTATCTTCTGAGGCTTGCATCACTCTGAACGCTATAGAAATCACCTGCTATATTGTTAATGTTTTCATGTCACCAAGGTTTATCTCAGGATAAATATTGTTTTGCATACAACAATATCCCCTCTGCTTCGATCCCGGCTATAAATCCCGCATCCGAACATGCTTCCAGATCAATGATATCAAATCTCAGAAGTGTAGATGTTTTTTCCTCCATAGCATACGAAAACCGCTTTATATCTCCGCCTGCTACCGCCAGATCTATATCGCTTGACCTGTCATGATCTCCCCGGGCTCTTGAACCAAACAGAATAACCTTCTGAAGCCCGAAATCTTTGGCATATTGTATGATCTCCTCTATAACTCCGGGTTTTATTCCGGTTTTGATGATACACCCCTCCCGATCCAGCTCTTCCCATAGTTTATTCATCGTCAAACACTCCCGGCTTTATATATCTCTCCCTGATCATCTGCTCTGCTCTGATAAACTCCGGAATATACCTCTCTATAATTCTTAATGCCAGAGCTCGGGCAGCCTCTCCGTCATAGATATGAGCGGTTTCATTTCTGTCATTCAGCATACCCAGCCACAGATCCTCATCTATGAATTCATAAATTGTATACATTTCTTTTATGATCTGCCTTGGTGATCCGGTATTGGCCACCGCCTTACCTTCATATTTGAGCAATTGTTTGAAAAGCTTCCAGCTTAATTCAAACTGAACATAGAATTTATCAATGATCCCGCTTATGATAAACTCATCTGAAAGATCCCTGCTTCCCGCTGTTGATAATACTCTTAAGTTTTTACAGTAATTGTCAAATTTCTTCATTTATTTTACCGATTCATACTGGGAAAAAGACTCCCCCCTCGCCCTTTATCATACCATCTTTATATTCTCCAAGGAATTCATTTTCAAGCAGCATAGTGTAAAACTGCCCGGCACTGAATCGAGCTCTGTAATCCTTATTATAAAAGGCCTCTGACAGCTCCGGAACCACCTTGTTATACCCTTCAAAAGAAATCGCATCAAAATCTGTTGAAAGCCATTTTATATCCTCACCGTCTAATTTTGAGCTGTCCAGAAAGTACCCGCCCATACGCATGGAATGCCATTCTCTCAGCTCATATGCCTGCGGATGTCTGTTAAGCATCCAGTTCCCGTAGGTTTCAAACTCTGAAAAACCCCATTTCATATTATTAATATCTATGGCATAAAAGAGCTTTTCATAAAACGAGTCTCCATAAATATCCATGCCTTCGATTTCCGCGATCAGCTCCTTCATGTAATGCCGTGAAAAGATCATATGCTCCGAAATAAAAGAGCTGTCAAGCTGCCTTTCAATATTGAAAAGCTTTCGGATGGTTTTAAAATACCCCGGATTATATTCAGGTTTTATATCAAAATACGGCTTACCGTTCTCTCCAAGCATCTCTATTTTACGCAGAGGAACGGTATCGGCATCCCAGGACATATAGTACTCGCCTTTACTCCTTTCAGAGAATGCCATCTTTAAAAACTGCTGATAATACCATCCCGGTCGTGAGTTTCCGTCCATTGAATAGCCGTCTTTAAGAAGACGTGTCTTCATGGCTTCCGAAACCCGGGCAAATGACAAAACATCATTTTCATTTAAAAAGCTGATGCTTTCCCGCTCGGAATATTTCTTTTTTTCCTCTTCAACATATTCCTTGAGCTCCCCGGGACCTATAAATATGATCTCCGAGATCGGCAGCAGTTTGAAAAAGGAGTTCAGATCCCGTTTCGTCCTAAGGAAATCTTCTTTTATTGTTGGTATTATTAATTCCAATTGCTTTAACATAATCATTTTACAGATAAACAGTTCTATGCTATAAAACTAAACCGGTCAATGTTTCTCCTATGTCGAACATCCGTCTCATATTCTCATATCCATTATCTGTAAGCAGTCTTTCCTGTTTCTCATAATATGGATACTCATGAACTCCTCCTGCTCTGTAGGGCTTCATATAGTCCCCGAAAAGGGTCCTGAGCATCTCATCATAATGAAGCGGCACAGGTACTTCTATAAATTCATAGGGCATAGTAATAAACTCTTCATAATACTCTTTGGGAAATATCCCTTTAAAGCCCTCTCTGGTAGCATGGTTTGCCATACAGGCAGCCTTTATCGCGTCTTCCCTTTTGGTATTCTGCATAAGTCTCTCGCAGAGCTTGTTGATCTGCTGTCTTACAGGTTCAAGCTCATTAAAGCTGTAATAACATAGCGCCTCTATATCCTTAAGTGCTTTGGCATATTCCGGAATATCCTTTACATACTGTTCAGGATCAAGATTGGTTGCTACTGAGCCTATAGTATATATCATCTTACAAAGTTCTGCATCAACCTCATCATCCGGATTTACATAGTCTATGCAGAAAACATCCACCCCTGCAACATAAGGAAACCCATAATGACTCTCCAGAAAAGTAGCATCATCCCGCGCATATGGAGTGTTTATTACCCGTGTAAGGAAATCATCAAAGTCACGCTTGTTATAGATATTATATAAAGAATATCCATTAGGAAGTTCATCTTGAGCAAATTGATTAAAAAACATATAGTCCCTTCGCATCATGGAAATATCAAGGTCATCATCCCAGGGTATGAAGCCCCGGTGCCTTATCGTGGCAATGAGAGATCCCCAGTCCATCCACCATTTCAGACCGTGCCTGTCACACACAGCTGATATTTCATTCAATATCTCCAGGGTAGCAGCCCAGGATCTTTTCATAAACGATGGAACATAAAATCCGTCCCTTACCTCGCTTTCATAAAATTCCTCAGGTATATACATTGTCACTCCGTTACTTCAAAATACAGACATCAAGTTCCGCCAACATTGTTTCCTATACAATAATATTCCATCTGCTTCGCTTCAAGCTTTGAAGCCCTCACCCGTAACCGTTTTCAGATCAATGACATCTAAGCCTAAAAGATGTTGATGTCTTGTTTATATTATCGAAAAAAGGACTTGCGTAAGCAAGTCCTTTTTTATCTTTCTTATAGTAGTTTTGATTAGCCAAGCAGTGAAAGAACACCCTGATTTGACTGATTAGCCTGTGCAAGCATTGACTGGCCAGCCTGAGCAAGGATATTATCCTTCGTGAACTTAACCATCATTGATGCCATATCGGTATCACGGATGCTAGACTCAGCAGCTGTCGTATTCTCAACTACGTTGTCAAGGTTCTTGATCGTATGCTCAAGTCTGTTCTGAACAGCACCGAGGTCAGACCTCTGGGCGGATACAGATGCAAGTGCCTTTGTGATAGCAGATATAGCTGCCTTAGCTTTGCTGGCGGTAGAAACATCGATCGTTCCTGTGCTTTCGCCAATGCTAATAGTTGACTTTCCGGGATCAGTTGTTGCAAGAGCACTTGCCTTAACAGCAGAACCACCAAAAAGCTTACTGATACTCATCTTCTTGATAACGATATTAATCTCTACAGAAGATCCTGAGTAAGCACCAACCTGTAAGGACTTTCCTTTTCCGCCATTGTCGAAGCTACCATTCAACAGGTTCTGAGTATTGAAGTTCGTTGATGTCTGAACACGATCGATCTCAGTGGTAAGAGCGGATACTTCCTTCTGGATAGCAAGTCTGTCCTGAGAGGTATTCGTTCCGTTAGCCGACTTAACTGCTAACTCATTGATTCTCTGAAGCATGTCATGAACTTCACCGAGAGCACCTTCTGCTGTCTGTACGCAGGAGATACCGTCCTGAGCGTTCTTGGAAGCCTGGGTAAGACCCCTGATCTGGCTCCTCATCTTCTCACTGATGGTCAGGCCTGCTGCATCATCAGCTGCTCTGTTGATCTGATAACCTGAAGATAACTTCTCTGTGTTCTTTGCCTGTGCGCTTGTTGTAACTCCTAACATTCTGTTGGAGTTCATTGCTGTCATATTGTGCTGTACTACCATAATTTTTTCCTCCTTGAATTTGATAAATAGTGGCGTCCATGCCACACCCTTTTGGGGCTTTCCCAGTGCCTTTTCCTTCCGGCCGTACGCTCCATCCGGTCAATACACAGTATTTTCCTTTACCTGTATTATATATCGGTTCAAGTTCTGAGAACTTAACCCCGATCTATAATTTTTTTACAGGCGTTTCTGCCACCTAATTATATTATACATATTTTTGTCCTTCTTTCAAGACAATTTTATGTAAATCTCAGCCAAATCTCATTCAAGCCTCGTTCATTTATCGATTTTTACGAGTTCCTGAAGGTACTCGATCAATTCTTCCTTGGGAGTATCCCTCTTTATCAACGCAATGATCATTTTTATGATGCCAACAAACTGCATATTTGTCATTTCAGATTCCATGTCCTTTCCTCCAAGACTCTATTCTGTAGTCAGATAAAATAATATATGACACGGTTATCACTCACTCAATGGGGGCTGCTGATACAGCTTCCTCTCGATCCATTGCTTTTTGTTTTCAAGATATTTCACAGTTTCCTGCGCTGCTTCCTTTTTTGCCAGTTCCAACGCAAATTCTACTATTTCCAGCTAGTCGAGAAGTATCACATTCAATGCCTTTTCTTCCGGCATATTACCTCCGATAAATCTACTTCTTCCTGTCGACCCATCCGGAGGAGGTGTTGAGCCCTGCCCCCGTCATGGTATTCTGGTAGCGGTTTATAACACTCATATTGATCTTTGAGGTCCTTATCTCCTTCTTCACCGGCTTAAGCACCCTTTCCAGATTGGCCCGGTTTCTTTCCTCCTTGGCCCTTATCGTAACGCCCTTATCAGTAACCGTCTTTATCAGCTCCTGTATCGCCTTTATCTGAACCGCGTATTTTCCCGAATTGGCTTTTATTTCCTCTCCGACCCTGTCATACAGAGCTTCGAAGCCATCATCCAGCTCATTCAGCCGGTTTATCAGAACCTCTTTATCAGCTATCAGTACATTAAACTGGTTCCAGTTGATATCTCCGTATTCGTTATCCGCTATCACCTCTGCCTGTGCATCACATTTTTCGATCAGCCCATCCAGAACCCTGTCTTTTTTCCTGAGGCTCTCAACCATGATATCTATGTAGTTTTCATGCATAGCTGTTTCAGTCATATATTGATCCCGTTAAACACTAATTCTTTTTCGCCGTCATTTTCATGACTTCCTTCCAGGTATCCCGCATGGTACGAAGATGTGTATTGACCTCCTCAAGTATCTCCTTGTCCTGTGTCATATTCGCTTCTCTTAAACGCTTCTGAAGATAATTATATACATTATTAAAATCGTTTGCCACCGGATAGTCAAAATTAAGCGTAACCTGAAACTCGGTAATGATATCCTCGACCTTCAGTATATTGTTGAACATCTTGTCACGATCCTTTTGCTCAATAGCCATGATCGCGATGTTGCAGAATTTGATAGCTCCCTCGTAAAGCATCAGAGTCAGCTCGGCCGGTGTGGCCGTCAGGATCTTGTTTCTTGTGTAATTTGCATAAGCATCGTTAGCACCTGCCATGATACCGTTTCCTTCCGCTTCTTTTTATAATTGTACCCTTCAGGGTCATATCCTGCAGTACCGCAGCAACACTTATGACACTATCACCTTTTTGCCGGATAACCACAGAAACTCCCCCGCGAACAAGAAAACAAATATGCTTTTCCCTTTCTTCGACGATCTCAGAAGTTAAAGTCAAAGCATATTCGTTTCTTATTCATCCTATAGCTGTTGTCCTTACATTCCGAACATATTCTGTACATATGACTGCTGGGAATTAAGCTTCGACATCGCAGTCTCCATAGCCGAGAACTGCTTATAATATTTATCCTCGATCTTGGCTACGTAATCCTCCCAGTCTGACAGTTTGTCCTCATATGCCTCGTAATCCGACTTGACCTTCTTATCATCGTAGAAATTCCCGAAGGTCCTGTCATTTGAGGATCTGGAAAGCTTCTGCATTGAGTCATACATATTGCTCGCAAGCTTCTGGAAGAAATTCGCTACCTGAGTGGGATCCGAAGCTATGGCTGCCTTCAGCTTGTCTGTTTCACCCGAGGTATTCGGATCATCCTTATCCCCGGCGATATGGTACGCATTCTTCTCATTATCCGCAGCCACAAAATAACTGAGGGTCTCAATACCGAAGTTTGAAAGAGCAAGCTTTGAGCCTCCTACATCATAAACAGAGGACATGGCATTTTTCATTGCATTGGCAACGGAAGAAATATTCTCATCACGCCTGAGAAGGGAATCCTTGATCTTGTTTTCCCATTCCTCGACCTCCTCTTCGGTAAGAGCCTCCTTCTCCTCCGAGGTAAGGGGCTCGTATCCCTTGGCGGTACCGGCGTTATAGAGCTTATCAAGCTCGTTGACCAGCTTGCTGTACTCTGTTACAAAATCCTTTACGGTATCATATATCCCATCGTAATCAGTATCCGTTGTAAGGCTTACTTCCTCTCCTTTCTTCGTAACATCCTTTGCCGTTATGGCAAGTCCGTTGATGTTAAAGGAGTTGGTTGAGGAAGTGAAAGTAGCTCCGTTGAGCTTTATCTCCGCATCCTGTCCGTCTATCTTTGTGGCCTTTGATTTCCCGTCGCCCGCTTCCGTGCTGAGACCAAGAGCCGATAATGCGTTTTTCCCGTCATCCGTGGCTGCCGTAATATTGAAATCAGCAGCTGCCCCTGACTCCTTTGAGCTTATGAACAATCTTCCGGTGGCACTGTCAAAATTTGCATTCACACCGGATGAAGAGAGCTTGTTCACCACATCGCTGACCTTCATATCCTTATCCAGGCTGAAGGTGGCATTGTTTCCGTCACCCATTTTAACGGTAATTTCACTATTGCCACCATCAAATCCAAGGTCGGACAGCTTTGTATCCGCCGTTACCTTGCCTTTGTCAGTCCGGCTCATCTCACCGCCGGTAAGATACCCTGACTTTGCAAGCTTGTTAACGGCTATGGTCTGAGTACCCTTTACCGCGCTGTCACCCGTTACTACGGAGACCTTAGAGGAATCCGAAACATTCGTGGTCTTCTTTGCATAGGCCGTCGAGTACTGCAGATTGGCAAGCTTACTGTTGAAATTTTTGATCTTCGTGTTGATCGAGCTGTAGGCATCCTGCTTCCATTTTGCCTTAGTCTGATCCTTTTTTATCTTTTCCGTTTTGCTGGAATAGGCCTTGACCAGCTCCTGAACCATAGATTCGGTATCCATGCCGGAGTTCAAGCCTGATATTCTTATCGCCATGTATACCGCCTCCTATCCTTTTTCGTCCACAATGATCCCCGCCATCTCCCATATCTTTGCGATCATGTCGAGAGTCTTCTCCGGCGGGAATTCCTTGATGGTCTCCTTGGTGTTAGTGTCCACTATTTTGATCGTAAGCCTGTTCGTGTCCTCATGGATGCCAAATAAAGCCTCGGAATGACCCATCATCTTCTTGTTGAGCTTTTCCACGGCTTCACGTATCTGCTCGTTGCTGGCCTCGCCCTCCTTCTGCTGGGCGGTGCCGCCGCCGGTGCTGCCATCCTCTGCCTTGTTTGCGGAATCTACTACGACTACCTTATTATCGACAGCATTCGCTGCCGCCTGATCCTGTGCCGTCCCCTCCTTGACTGCGGCACCGGATTCTACCTTTGGCGGTGCCTGGATCTCAGGTATCACAGTCTGTGCCTGATAGGACATCGCGCTTCCTACTGGTTCCAACGCCATAAAAATCACCTCCGTGTGAAATGAAACTACTGCAGCCGCCTGTCTCCCTGCAGCTACATTACTACGACCCTTAAAGGGCTTGCGGAAGCATTGCTCCCGCGCGACAATTACAGTTTTCTAATATCTATATCGACTAAATGTTAATTTAGTTAATACCGGAATGAAAAAATTTAAAATAAATTTTTAAGGGCTTCTACCCCTTCAGCATTTACGGCTGCCTTATTGGCCTCCTGGATCTGCAGATATACCTCCTTACGATATACCGGTATCTCCTTGGGAGCAGCTATTCCGATCTTTACCTGATCGCCCCTGATCTCAAGGACCGTGACCTCGATCTTATTATCTATGACCAGAGATTCGTTCTTTCTTCTCGATAGTGCCAGCATATCATTCACCTGCTTTCTCTGCTTTATCCTTGTTCTCCTTTAAGATCTGATAAATCTTAAACTTGACCTCATAGTCATCGTCGATGATGATCTGGGTGGCCCTTCTGGTATCCGTATTGATGATGATCGGAGCCATGAGATTTATGGACATGTTCTCGATAGCATGAGGCACGGTCACAGTCGTCAGAACGAGGATATTGTCCTCCGTAAGCTCACCAAGCGGTTTTAACAGCTCATCCTCTATAGTAGGGTTGTAATCGGGCTTGACCAGAAGCGGATCCATTACAGGTATGGCAAAAGCGGGCTCGTCAAGCGACTGAAGCCACTGGATCCCTCCGCCGTTTTCTGACTCACTGTCGTGGATCAGCAGAAATTCCTTAACATCCGGAAACCCAACTATCCCCTGCTGGAATACTATGATCTTAGCCTCGTCTACATCAACATCACCGAAAAATTTTGTTGTAATATTCATAGCCCTCTCTCCTTTACCGCCTTTGCCGTAAACGAACCCTGTCACCAGTCACCGGCCACGTTTACAGCACATGAATTTCAAACCTTCTCTATGTTTATTTTAAATATTCTCATTGCTTATTGCAAGGGCAAATTACAGTAAACGCACATAATACGTGCGTTTACCATGGAAAACCGGTCATATTTTAACACGATGGTTTGGCAGTCTGTATCATATGCCGGTTTGCTTCTACAGGCTTTGCCGCAGTCTTTACCTGCAAATCCTGTGAATTGTTCGGTTTTAAACCAGTATATGAAATCACTCAAGGCCTATAATATCGGGGCTGCCTCTAATGTCTACAGATAATTAAGGAGAGACTGCTGGGATATCCTGGCGGTTGCGGTCTGTGCCGCTTCAAGGGCTACCTGGGCACTCTTTAAATCTATCGCGGACTCGGTCAGGTCAATGTTTATGTTCTCATCCGACAACTCCTTAAAGTTCTGAAGCTGCTCCGTAACTCTTTCCTTTGTCAGCTCAAGCCTCTGCCCCATGCTTCCCACTCTTGCGTTGGCAAGGTTTATGGTGTCCATGTACCCGTCAAATTTTGTCATCGCCTGGGAAAACATTTTCTGCATGTTTTCCTTCAGATATGAGAATTCCTTTTTCGCGGCGAGTGTCATGTCGTCGATCTTTTCCTTGTTTGCGGTATAGAAGGTACTGTCGCTCTGCAGCTCCTCAAGCTTCTTTATCTTATCCTCTATATCGATCACAGCCTGCGTGGCCTTCATAAGATCATCAACATCACGGCCGATATCATGAGGATAAACGTCAGGAGCATTCGTGTTGATCTCAATGGACTGATTGAAGGCTACCTCGTAGGAGATCTTCTGGTTTTTGAAGTCGGGCTCATGAGGAGTCTTCGACTCGTCATAATTATATTCGATAGCACTTTTCACCGATGCGTCCGTGGTGTCCCATGAGGTACATGCAAAATAATGTTCGGGCCTAAGATCGTATTTATTAAATTCACTTTTAGCGTATTCAATACTGAAACTTGATCCGTCGGCCTGCATCTTTGCAGCTGCAGCATCGCTTACTATGAGTTCGCCGGTATTTGCTATCATTATAACCTCAGGTCCGCCGCTGCCGGTTGCTGACCTTGCGGTATAAACGTTATCTATCTGCTCCTGCGTCATGCCTTCAGTATTTATCACGGTAACAGGATAGGTGAAGGTGTTGCCGTCCTTAAGGGTCCCGCCAATGCTTACCGAAAGATTGCTGCCCTCCTTGGAATCAGTCTTCTTCTGAGGATCATCCAGATTATCATAGGCAAGCCTTATCCTGTTGATGGTAGTCCCGCTGATGGCGTTCTCCTTAGTCCCGGTAAGGTTTTCCCTGTCAACATCAAAGCCGCCGGATACATACTGCAGCTGCTCTACGGAGCCGTCATCAAGCTCTTCCACTATGTTGTATCTTGTACTTTCATCCTTCTCCATATAGGTAAGGCTCTCCCCCGTCCGGTAGCCGGTGAAAACTGTCCTTCCGGCATAGTCGGCGTTTCCGGAGGCATAGATCTGGTCGCGGAGCTTTGACAGGTTTTCCATTATCTTCATCCTGTCCTCGGCGGTATTCTGATCAGAGGCGCCGGTGGTAAGATTATCATGAATATTCTTGAGTATCTGATGGGTCTGGTCGAGAGCGGTCCCCGTGGTCTTAAGCCAGGCATCCGCATCCGGTATGTTCTTGGTCTTATACTGGGTCAGCTCATCGATATTACTGTTGAGGCGAAGGTTACGGATGGCAATGACAGGATCATCCGAGGGCCTTGTGATCTTCTGACCTGTGGCTACCATGGTATTCATTTTATCCGAATACTCTTTATTTAACA